>Ga0209212_1000077_pt1 | contig 194024 bp, 163 predicted proteins | sample RifGroC2_FD_183996 | JGI IMG/M metagenome (GOLD analysis project Ga0209212, IMG submission 183996) | Groundwater microbial communities from Rifle, Colorado, USA - Groundwater C2 (SPAdes) (version 2) | ecosystem: Environmental > Aquatic > Deep subsurface > Groundwater | place: Rifle, Colorado...
CCGCTAACCGGCTGAATTTGCAGCGGTTATATTACTACAACATCAAAGGTACACCAAGGAAAAACTGCACTATTATTCAGTTATTTTAGGTATTTAGCAGGCAATTCAATATTTTGCGGCTCCATCATTCCTGCCGCGATATCCGCAGGTTGATCGAGGTCGGGATGCCGGCTTTATGAGGGTATGGTCGCTGTCTGTAAAGGGGTGTGATACGAAAGGTTCAACTCTACCATGTTTTGCCATTCCGGCGAGGGGTGCGCTTCAGCGGGAACCCGAAACAAAAAGACCAGTAAAGACTGGTCTTGAAAAGGTATCGGGGGGGAGGGAAAGGGGGAACGGAGGCTATCCCAACTGGGACTGCCGGCCGGTGTCGAGCATGGAAAAGTACAGCTCCGAGTGCTTGTTGGGGACTATCCGGTGCAGGTCCGTCCTCAGGTGATTTCGTTTCGCCCTCCGCTGCAGGGGGGCCTGCATCCTCGAATCCGCCACCCTGTGCTGGTCCGTGATGAACTGCAACTGCTTCTTCGCCATGTCGTGGGCAGTCTCGAACACCTTGCAGAGTGACGGTTCCCTGAAGGTCCTGGCAAAGGTGAGGTAGAGGTCGACACCGAGGCGCTTGTCGAGCAGGGCCAGGCGCAACTGGTCGGGGAGGGTGCCCCCCTGCGCTTCCTTCGGGATGGCGTCCGCCTCGGCGACCCGTCCCGCGCCGTACTGGATCTCGCTGTACCAGGTTCCCGGATGCCTTCTTAGCAACACGTCGATATTCTCCGACTCCTCGCGTGCCAGCTTCTCGAAAATATCCTTTGCGGCCGGATCCTGCAACGTCATTGCCGCCTTCCTGTACAGGTCGTAACTCCTTTTCTCGATGATCACCACGAACCTCACCGCCTCTGCTATCAAGTCTGTCATGGTCTTTTCCCTGGGCACCCGTTGCGCTGCGCCTGCGTTGGACAACGTCTTAATTCGTTTTAATAAACGCAATGTTAGCTGGAGTCCAGCAGGGAGTCAATATGCTTAATATTAAAGGGGAAAGGGGCTCGCTTCAATGAGAGCCAGCCGCCCCTGCCGCGGTGTTCAGGGCTGCTTTTGACGGTTTAGATGGAGAAAGAGATGGAAAGATGGTATGGTGCCAGGTCGCAGTCAGTGATTATGAGAATCCCGAGGAAACAACGTACATGACGATCAAATGGTATCCCGGCCACATGAGCAAGGCCCACGAGCAGATCTCGGAGCTGATCCGCAAGATAGACGTGATCATCGAGGTGCTCGACGCCCGCCTGCCGTACTCCAGCTCGAACCACCTGCTGGAGCAGTTGCGCCGGAACAAGCCGTGCATAAAGCTGTTGAACAAGAACGACCTGGCGGACCCCATGGTGACCAAATCTTGGGTGCAGCATTTCCAGAAGGGGTCCGGGGTGCGTGCCCTGCCGATGTCGGCCAAGCGCATGGCGGAGGTGAAGAACCTGGTGAAGCTCTGCAAGCAGCTCGCTCCCAACCGGGGCAAGCCCGGATTGCCGGTGCGCACCATGGTGGTGGGTATCCCCAACGTCGGGAAATCGACCCTCATCAACACCCTTGCCGGGAAATCGATAGCGAAGGTGGGGGACAAGCCCGCCATAACGCTCCGTCCGCAGCAGATCTCCCTCGGTAACGGCATCCTCCTCTTCGATACGCCGGGACTCCTCTGGCCGGTGATGGACGACCAGGGTGGCGCCTACCGGCTCGCCACCAGCGGCGCCATCGGGGCCAACGCCCTGGACTACACCAACGTCGGCATCTTCGCCGCGGCGTACATGATGCGCCGCTACCCGGAGCTCCTCAAGGAGCGGTACAAGCTCGCCGAGCTGCCGGAAGGGCCGCACGAGCTGATCGAGGTCATCGGGCGCTGCCTCGGCTGTCTGGTCGCCGGTGGCGTGGTCGACGTGCACCGGGCTGCGGAGGCGTTCCTGCGCGAACTGAGGGCGGGAAAGGTGGGGCGCATAAGCTTCGAGGAACCCCTCACCCCCGACGATGTCGAATCCGAACTGCTCCGTTTCTCGGGTATCGACTCTTAATGCAGAACGCAGAACGTAGAACGTAGAACGTAGAACGTAGAACGTAGAACGTAGAACGTAGAACGTAGAACTTCCAACGGGTGCCAGACTCAGCCATGGATAAACTGCTGCGGTTCATATCCCTTCTTCACGCCGGCGGGACCTCCCGCCTCTCCCTGTCCCGCCGACGGCCAACCTGCACCGTAGCGGCGGCAGGGGCGATCGCCGTTCTCCTCGCTCTCTTCGTCTTTGCCATCCCTTCTTCCCGGGCCGCGGGGGACAAAACCCACGACGGCGCCAGGATGGTCGTAGTCGGCGGCGACCGGGATTACCCTCCCTACGAGTTCATCGACCGGTCGGGCCACCCGGCGGGGTACAACGTCGACCTCACCCGCGCCATAGCCGAGGTCATGGGTATGAAGGTCGAGTTCCGCCTGGGGAACTGGTCCGAAATGCGCACCGCGTTAAGCACCGGAAAGGTCGATGTCCTGCAGGGGATGTCGTACTCGATGGAGCGCTCCTCCGAGGTCGATTTTTCCCTCCCCCATGCCGTCGTCAACCATGCCATCTTCGCCCGCAAGGACGGCCCCAACGTCAACTCCCTGGATGAGCTGAAAGGGAGGACGGTCGCGGTGCATCGCGGCGGCATCATGCACGACTACCTGGTCCGCCATGGGGGCGGCGCCAAACTTACCCTGACGGCTACGCCGGCGGACGCGCTGCGGCAGGTCGCCTCCGGCCGCAGCGACTTCGCCGTGGTCGCCATCGTCCCGGGGATGTACATGGTCCGGGAACTCAAGCTCACCAACCTGATCCCGGTGGTCCGCAACGTGGCGACGCACCGCTACTGCTACGCGGTGGGGAAGGGTAACGCGGAACTTCTCTCCCGCTTCAACGAGGGGCTGGCGATTCTCAAGAAGACCGGGCAGTACGATGCGATCCACAACAAGTGGCTCGGGGTGGTCGAGGAGCCGACCATCGACTGGTGGACCATCATGAAGTACGCGGCGGTCGTGGTGGTGCCGCTGGTGCTCCTTTTGGGCGGCTTCGCCCTTTGGTCCAGAACGCTGCACCGGCAGGTTGCCCTGCGCACCGCGGATCTGACCCGCGAGATAGCCGAGCGGCGCCAGGTGGAGGAGGAACTGCGCCTGAACCAGCAGCAGTTGGTGCAGGCGGACAAGATGGCGGCCTTGGGAGTGCTGGTCTCCGGCGTCGCGCACGAGATCAACAACCCGACCGGGCTCATCCTGCTCGAGGTCCCGATCCTCAAGAGGTTCCACGCGGATGCGGTGAAGATCCTGGAGGGTTACTACCAGGAGAACGGCGACTTCACCTGTGGCGGCCTCCCTTACTCCAGGATGCGCCAGGAGGTGCCGAAATCGCTGGCGAAGATCCATGATGCCGGCAAGCGCATCAAGCGGATCGTTGACGACCTCAAGGATTTCGCCCGGCGCGACACCACCGACTGCAACGAAATCCTCGATCTCAACGTCGCGGCGCAGGCGGCCGTGCGCCTGGTGGAGCCGACCATCCGCAAGGCGACGACCCGTTTCAGCGCCGAATACAGGAAATCCCTCCCGCGCATCCGCGGCAACAGGCAGCGCATCGAGCAGGTGCTGGTGAACCTGATCCTGAACGCCTGCCAGGCTCTCCCGGACAGCGGGCGCGGCATCGAGCTGGTCACCTGGCACGACGCCTTCAACGGGATGGTCGTGCTGCGACTGCGCGACGAGGGGACCGGCATAGCGCCGGAGCACCTGTCGCGTCTCACCGACCCGTTCTTCACAACCAAGCAGGACCAGGGGGGGACCGGACTGGGGCTTTCCGTCTCCGCCGGCATCGTCAAGGAGCACGGGGGGAACCTGGAGTTCCGCTCCGACGGCAACGGGACGATCGTTACCCTGACCCTCCCCGCCTGCGACAAGGAGGAAAGCGCATGACCGAGAACCTCTACCCCGATTTCGGCGTGTTGCTGGTCGACGACGAGCCCGACTGGCTCGGCTCCCTGTCCCTGACCCTGGAATCGTGCGGCGGCATCAGCAACATAACGACCTGCAGCGACAGCCGCGAGGTCCTCTCCATCCTGGAAAAAGGGGAGATCGGCCTGGTCCTCTTGGACCTCACCATGCCGCACCTCTCCGGCGATGAGGTGCTGGAAAAGATCGCCGAGCGCTTCCCCGAGATAGCCGTCATCGTGGTGAGCGGCCTGAACCAGGTGGAGACGGCGGTCCGCTGCATGAAGCTCGGCGCCTTCGACTACTGCGTCAAGACCGACGAGGAGGACCGGATCGTCGGGAGCGTGTTGAGGGCGATCCGGATGGTGGAGATGAGGCGGGAGTTCCAGGCCGTTTCCAGCCGCCTGATCTCGAGGGAGCTTTCCCACCCGGAGGCCTTCTCCGCCATCGTCACCGGCGACCGCTCCATGCTCGACATCTTCGCCTACGTGGAGGCGGTGGCCAAGAGCCCCCAGCCGCTGCTGATCACCGGGGAGAGCGGCGTCGGGAAGGAACTCATCGCCCGCGCCGCGCACAACCTGAGCGGCTGCCGCGGCAAGCTCGTTACGGTGAACGTGGCGGGCTTGGACGACGCGGTCTTTTCCGACACGCTCTTTGGCCATCTGCGCGGGGCCTTCACGGGGGCGGACCAGGTACGGCGTGGCATGGTGGAGGAGGCGGCCGACGGGACCCTGTTCCTGGACGAGATAGGGGACCTCAGCATCGCGTCCCAGGTCAAGCTGCTGCGGCTTTTGCAGGAGCGGGAGTATTTCCCGCTGGGGAGCGATCTCCCCAAACGGCTCAAGGCGCGGATCATCGTCGCCACCCACCAGAACCTCTCCGCCAAGGAGAGCGCCGGGACCTTCCGGCGCGACCTGTATTACCGTCTGCGCACCCACCGGGTCCAGATCCCGCCGTTGAGGGAGCGGTGCTGCGACATCCCGCTTTTGCTGGACCATTTCCTGGCCGAGGCGGCCGAGGCACTCGGCAAGAAGAAACCGACGCCACCCAAGGGGCTCGGGCAGTTCCTCTCCACCTACGGCTTCCCCGGCAACGTGCGGGAGCTGAAGGCCATGGTCTACGACGCGGTGAGCGTGCACCGCGACCGGATGCTTTCCATGGAGAGCTTCGTGAAGTCGGTCGAGTCGGCGCAGGCGGAATCCGGGCCGGCGGTCGCCGTCGCGCCCAAGCAGAATCCCTTTTGCGGTTTCGACGAACTTCCCACCTTCACCGACGCGGCGGCCTTTCTGGTCCTGGAGGCGCTGGACCGGGCCAACGGGAACCAGACGCTGGCAGCGCGCCTTCTCGGCATATCCCAGCCCGCCCTCAGCAAGCGCCTCAAGATGCTCCACTCCTAGCTCGGTCGGGATCGGGGAGCCAGATATCCAGGCTACGTCGGAGTTCCATCCCCCGGAGGGGGAGGGCCAGGGAGGGGGAGCTTTGCCTGCTTGTTGCTGCGTTCTTCCCCCCTCCCAACCTCCCCACTCCGGGGGGAGGAGATGGCGTCTGCACGGCTCTCCCCTCTTTCCTCATGAACTGGCATAACCGCAGGTTATAATGATAATGCCAGGTTATAAATCGACTCAACTGTCCGTAATCACATCTTTTTTGTCTGTTTTTTCCCTTTAGTCATAGCCTGCGGTTATGCCCTTTCACTTTTTCCTCTTCTGCTGAATCCTCACCTTGCTCAATCATTACAGTGACTTGCCAGTTTTTGCGGTCTTGGCATCATGCCTGCTCTACAGCGGTTAGATAACGAACGCGCGGCCAAGACGGCTTCGCGAAAAGCTAACCCTGGAACAGAGGAGGTAACAGTCATGGCAATGTTTTGGATCCAATTCGTACTGGTGCTCGGTGCGGTGCTGCTCGGCATCCGCAGGGGCGGCGTCGCCCTTGGGCTCATCGGCGGTCTCGGCGTCTCGGTGCTGGTTCTCGGCTTCCGCAGCGCCCCCTCTGAGCCCCCCATCGCCGTCATGCTGATCATCCTGGCTGTGGTCACCGCCTCCGCGACGCTGCAGGTGGCCGGCGGTCTCGACTACCTGGTCCAGCTGACGGAGAGGATGCTGCGCGCCCACCCGAAGTACGTGACCATCCTCGCCCCTCTTTCCACGTTCTTTCTGACCGTCTGCTGCGGCACCGGGCACGCCGTCTACGCCCTGCTGCCGGTTATTTCCGACGTCGCGCTCAAGACCAAGATCCGTCCCGAGCGTCCGATGGCCATTTCCAGCGTCGCTTCGCAGATGGGCATCACCGCCAGCCCTGTAGCAGCTGCGGTCACCTTCTTCCTCGGCTTTGCCGCGAAGGCCGGGTATCCGGTTACCCTGATTGACATCATCTCCGTGACCATGCCCGCCGGCGTCCTCGGCGTCCTGGCTGCCGCCGCCTGGAGCTTCAACCGCGGCAAGGACCTCGACAAGGACCCTGAATTCCAGGCCCGCCTGCAGGACCCGGACTTCCGCAAGGAACTCGACGCGGACGTGACCACCCTCGACAAGAAGATCCCAACGGTGGCGAAGGTTTCCGTCGCGCTCTTCTTCGCCGGTGTCGGCTCCATCATCCTGCTGGCGAGCTTCCCCTGGCTCCTCCCGATGGGCGCAGACCACAAGCCGGTTGCCATGACCACCGTGGTCCAGTTCGTCATGCTTGCCTACGGCGCCTTCATCATGTTCGCCGCCAACGTCAAGGCCAAGGAAATCGCGCATTCGAGCGTATTCATCGCCGGCATGATCGCGGTGGTATCCATCTTCGGTATCGCCTGGATGAGCGATACTTTCATCTCCGCCAACAAGAAGTTCCTGGTCGACAACATCGGCATCATGGTGAAGATCGCCCCCTGGACCTTCGCCATCGCCACCTTCTGCATCTCCGCATTCGTGAAGAGCCAGGCGGCGACGCTCGCGATCACCCTCCCGCTGGGGCTCGCCCTCGGTCTCCCGGTACCGCTTCTGCTCGGCCTGCTGCCGGCAAGCTACGCCTACTTCTTCTTCGCCTTCTATCCGAGCGACCTCGCCGCCATCAACATGGACCGCACCGGGACCACCAGGATCGGCAAGTACCTGCTCAACCACAGCTTCATGATCCCGGGGATGATCGGCGTCGGCGTCTCGACGGTGGTCGCCTACGCCATCTCGCAGGTGCTGTTCTAGTCGGCGTCGAGTTATCGCTGGATATCTTGAGGGAATAAAGGTACGCTGCTCCGGAGAATGAGGTCCCGGGCAACTTGCGGAAAGGGGTCCGGCGCCTGGAAAGGGAGCGACCGATGGAGCACGAACAACCGGCGGACCTGCTGCACGGGGTCACCTTGAAGACGATTCTGACGGAACTGGTGACGAAGTACGGCTGGGAGGAGTTGGGAAGGCGCATCGACATCCGCTGCTTCACCCATGCCCCGAGCATCCCGTCCAGCCTGAAATTCCTGAGACGTACCCCTTGGGCAAGGGACAAGGTTGAAGAGATGTACCTCCGGTGGAAGATGGAGCAAACCTGAGACCGGAAACATTAACAGCATAAAGAAAGGGTCCCGGCGCAGATGCCGGGACCCTTCTTGTTGTGATTTTATAGGTTTTGATTCCTTTTGTGTGGGGGACGCAGAGGGGGTGCGGGGATTCCGGCCTCCATTGCTGCTCACTTTCGCTTTTGCCGTAAACGACGAATCGCTTGAAATTTTGAGTTTATCCCTCGTAAAGACAGACACTTACTGCGTTAGATAAATTAATGAATCTTAAATATTAAACAGGAAGTATACCACCACTAAACTTTTCGTTGACATTTTTCCGGTTAGAACATAGAGTGCGGAAATACAAAAGGTTTACCAGTACTAAACCGGGGAGGATTTCTTGAAAATCGGTGAAAGGTTGAAAAGACTCAGGATGGTCAATTCCCTCACTCAGGAGGAGCTGGCCAGCCGCGCCGATCTTACCAAGGGTTTCATCTCGCAACTGGAGAACGACGCCACGTCGCCTTCGATCGCCACGCTGAAGGACATCGTCGACGTCTTCGGCATCAGCATGCAGGAGTTCTTCAGCGAAGAAGTCGACCAGGACATCGTTTTCGGAAAGGATGCCCGGGTGCAGGCGACGGACGACAGCGACAGCGTCAAGGTGGAACTCCTGGTGCCGGGGGCTCAGAACCGCGAGATGGATCCGGTGCTCTTGACCCTCGATCCGGGCGGCGAGATGGACGAGCAGCCGATCCACGAGGGCGAGGAGTTCGGGTTCGTCATCTCGGGGAAGGTGCAGCTGAGGCTCGACGACAAGCTGTACACGGTGGACAAGGGCGAGTGCTTTTATTTCGCCTCCGACAGGAGGCATACGGTCAAAAATGTGGGGAAGGGCGCGGCTAAGATCCTGTGGGTCGTGACGCCGCCTACGTTTTACTATTGAAAAGAGGAGAGTAACCGAAATGAGCAAAGTACTGATAATCGGGGCAGGTGGCGTCGGCGGAGTCGTGGCGCACAAGTGCGCCCAGGCCAGCGGCGTGATCACCGCAATTACCCTTGCTTCGCGCACCGAGTCGAAATGCCGCGCCATAGCGGACCAGATCGAGTTCCCCGTCGCGACCGCCCAGGTAAACGCCGACAACGTGCCGGAACTGGTCGAGCTGATCAAGCGCGAGCAGCCTAAGCTGGTCATCAACGTGGCGCTCCCCTATCAGGACCTGACCATAATGGATGCCTGCCTGGAGACCGGCGTCGACTACCTCGACACGGCGAACTACGAGCCGCTCGACACGGCGAAGTTCGAATACAGCTGGCAGTGGGCCTACCAGGAACGCTTCAAGGAGAAGGGGCTCATGGCGCTTCTCGGGAGCGGCTTCGATCCGGGCGTCACCAACGTCTACACCGCGCTTGCCGCCAAGAACTACCTGGACGAGGTGCAGGAGATCGACATCATCGACGCCAACGCCGGCAACCACGGCCAGCCGTTCGCGACCAACTTCAACCCGGAGATCAACATCCGCGAGGTCACCGCTCCCTGCCGTCACTGGGAGAACGGCGACTGGATTGAGACCGCGCCGCTCACCACCAAGCAGAGCTTCGACTTCCCGGACGGCATCGGCCCGATGAACATCTACCGGATGTACCACGAGGAGATGGAGTCGCTGGTGAAGCACATCCCGACCATCAAGAAGGCGCAGTTCTGGATGACCTTCTCCGACAACTACCTGAAGCACCTCGAGGTGCTGCAGAACGTCGGCATGACCCGGATCGACGAGGTGGAGTTCAACGGCCAGAAGATCGTCCCGCTGCAGTTCCTGAAGGCGGTCCTTCCGGATCCCGGCAGCCTCGGTCCGCTCACCAAGGGGCGCACCTGCATCGGCGTCATCGCCCGCGGCATCAAGGACGGCAAGAGGAAGCAGGTCTACATCTACAACATCTGCGACCACGAGGCGTGCTACCGCGAGGTGAAGTCGCAGGCCATCAGCTACACCACCGGCGTTCCCGCCGTGGTCGGCGCCGTCATGATGCTGACCAACAAGTGGCGCGGAGAGGGCGTGTTCAACATGGAGCAGTTCGATCCCGAGCCGTTCCTGGAAAGGCTCGGCACCATGGGCCTCCCCACCGTCGTGGTCGACGGCGGGGATTGGGCGGAGCTTACGTGACAAAACTGCATGTCGACGAAATGACGCGGCTCGCCCCGTCGCCGGCCTTCGTGGTCGACCTGGGGCGGCTGCGCCACAACCTCGCCATACTGGACCAGGTTCAGCAAAGAAGCGGCGCCAGGATCCTTTTGGCGCTGAAGGCCTTTTCCATGTGGAGCGTCTTCCCGATCATCTCGAAGACGCTGCACGGGATCTGCGCCAGCTCCCCATGGGAGGCGCGCCTGGGGCGCGAGGAGTTCGGCGGCGAAGTGCACAGCTTTTCCGCGGCGTTCAAGGAAAGCGACGTGGCGGAGCTCCTCGCCACCTCGAACCACCTGGTCTTCAACTCCTTCAACCAGCTGGAGCGCTTCCGGCCGCTCTGGGAGAGCCACGCCGGCCGGGTCTCCATCGGCCTCAGGGTCAACCCCGGGCACTCCGAGGGGCACACGGAGATCTACGACCCCGCCGCGCCCAAGTCGCGCCTGGGGATCCTCCGCAGCGAGTTCGAGGGGAAGTCTCTGGCCGGGGTGGAGGGGCTGCACTTCCACACGCTCTGCGAGCAGCTTTTCGAGCCGCTGGAGCGGACTGCGAAGGTCTTCGAGGAGAAGTTCGGGGAGTTCCTGCCGCGGATGAAATGGCTGAACCTCGGGGGCGGGCACCACATCACCCGGGAAGGGTACGACATCGACGCCCTCGTTGAGCTGGTCCGCTATTTCAGGGAGAAGTACGACCTGGAGGTCTACCTGGAGCCGGGGGAGGCGATCGCCATCGGCACCGGCATCCTCGTCTCCGAGGTGCTGGACGTGGTGCGCAACGAGGTGGAGATAGCGGTCCTGGACGTCTCGGCGACCTGCCACATGCCGGACATCCTGGAGATGCCGTACCGCCCGGAGATCCAGTACGGCTTCGAGCCCGGCGTCAAGGGGCACGACTACCGCCTCGGAGGGCCTTCCTGTCTCGCCGGCGACGTGATCGGCGACTGGTCCTTCGACCATCCCCTGGCAGCAGGCGAGCGCCTCGCGTTCCTGGACATGTCGCATTACACCATGGTCAAGACCACGACCTTTAACGGCATCCAACTGCCTCATATCTGTACTTTTGAACCGCAGACCGGCGAACTGAAAGTCGTGCGCAGCTTCGGCTACGAGGATTTCAAAAACCGTCTGTCCTGATTTACGTTGCTGTCATTTCCACCTCCACGAAGGACATTGGTGAACTGAACTATGGCTAAATGGTCCATTAACGATTCCTCGAAGATCTACAACATCGACAACTGGGGCGCCGAACTCTTCTCGATCAACAAGAAGGGCAACGTCTGCGTGCATCCGTCCCCCAATTCGAAATACTCGATAGATCTCAAGGTCCTGGTCGACGATCTTATCAAGAGAAAGATCAAGCCCCCGATCCTCTTGCGCTTCATGAACATCCTGGAGGGGCGCATCGCCTCGATCGCCAGGGTCTTCAAAAACGCCATCCACGACAACAACTACCCGGCGAAGTACCAGACCTTCTACCCGATCAAGGTGAACCAGCAGCGCCAGGTGGTGGAGGCGATCGCGAACTTCGGCAAGAAGTACAACATCGGCCTCGAGGTCGGCTCCAAGCCGGAGCTGGTGGCCGCCATATCGATGGTGACCGGGAGCAACCTCCCCATCATCTGCAACGGCTACAAGGACACCGAATTCATCGAGACGGTCCTCTTCGCGACCCGCGTGGGGTACGACATCACCATCGTGGTCGAGAAGCTGTTCGAACTGGAGAAGATCGTCGAGGTGTCGCAGCGGACCGGGATCGTGCCGAAGCTTGGCATCCGCGTCAAACTCTCCTCCAAGGGGATCGGCAAGTGGTCCACCTCCGGCGGCGAGGACGCGAAGTTCGGCCTGCGCATCTCCGAGATCATCGCGGCGATCGGAATGCTGAAGGAAAACAACATGCTCGACTGCGTGAAGCTGCTCCATTTCCACGTGGGGAGCCAGATCACGAAGATCGACAAGATCAAGAACGCCCTCATCGAGGGGACCCGCATCTACGCCGAGATGAGGAAGCTCGGCGTGAACCTGGAGTTCCTGGACATCGGAGGCGGACTCGGGGTCGACTACGACGGCTCCAAGTCGAGCTACTTCTCCAGCGTGAACTACTCCCTCGAGGAGTACGCCAACGACGTCATCTACCAGGTGAAGAACATCTGCGACGACGCGGGAGTTCCCTGCCCGAACATCATCTCCGAGTCGGGGCGCGCAACCGTCGCGCACTATTCGGTGCTGGTGACCGACGTCCTGAACAACAACACCCAGACGCTGATGCCGGACTTCGAGCCGATCCTGAGCGACCCGGATAAGCTCTCGCCGACCGTCAAGAAGCTGGTCGACATCTACAAGAGCATCGACAAGCACAGCCTGCGCGAGGACTACCACGACACCATCCAGCTGATCCAGGAGTCGGTGAGCCTCTTCAACCTCGGCTACCTGAACATGAACGAGCGGGCCAACGCCGAGTGGATTTGCGGGAGGATCATCCGGAAGATCAACTCCATCGTCGAGAAGATGAAGCCGATCCCCGACGAGCTGCAGAATTTCCAGCTGAGCCTGAGGCAGACCTACTTCGCCAACTTCTCGCTGTTCCAGTCCATCCCGGACTCCTGGGCCATCGACCAGCTCTTCCCGATCGTCCCGATCCAGAGGCTGGACGAGAAGCCGGACGTCCTTACCTCCATCGCGGACATCACCTGCGATTCGGACGGGGAGATCACCAGCTTCGTCGGAGAGAACGGCAGGACCAAGGCGCTGCCGCTGCACAAGATCAAGGTCGACGAGCAGTACTACATCGGTTTCTTCCTGATCGGCGCCTACCAGGAGATCCTGGGGGACATGCACAACCTGTTCGGCGACACCAACGCGGTGCACATCACGTTCAACAAGAAGACCAACTACAAGATCGACACGGTCATCACCGGGGACGCGACCTGGGAGAGCCTCAAGTACGTGCAGTACGACAGCCAGGAGATCCTGAAACGGGTCCGCAACAACCTGGAGAAGGACGTTTCGCTGCAGAAGGTATCCATCGAGGAGAGCAGCCATTTCCTGGAACTCCTGGACAGGACGCTGCAGTCCTACACCTACCTCGGGGAGTGATCCGGGAATGGGCATGGCCGCCAATTAATTAGGGGAGGCACCTTGGGAGCCTCCCCTTTTTGCGAAAAATGTGTAGAATCAATTAAAGATATGCGGGGTTATGTCGATATTCTTTACAACCACACTGTTGGACTTCTTTACAGAAACGTGGTAAAGTACATGAACATAAGCTCAGATGCATAAATATTGTAAGCGGTTACGTCAGTGGCATTGAAAGTGCTGCATGTTTTAACACAGGCAGTTTCAGGGAGGAGAACCTCATGCTTATCCAGGTCGGCTACGAAGACGACAGGTACGATTACGTCAAGGACTTCATGCTTGATGACCTGATCAACAGGGGGGCCATCGCGAAGTTCAAGCGGAGTTCCGGTTGGGTCACCCTCGGTGTCGATCCGATCCGTCGCTCGCGCAGAGGCGAATACGAGGGTGTCGAAAGAAGGGCCGCCAACGCCTAGTTTGCAGGCGCAGGCCATTTCCGTCACGACTCCTCGATGTTTGTGAACTCGTGCCACTTGAGATAGTACTTAGGCCTCCTGATGAAGTCGCAGATGTTTTCTATTATGTTGTAGTGCTTCTTTTCCTCGTTGGCGATCGTCAAAAAGAGCTGCACCGTCTCCGGGTTTTCCTCCCTCCGCGCCATGTCCTCGTGGAGCCTCACGCTATCCGCCTCTATCTTCAATGCCAGCCCGTAGGCGTCCAGCGCGTCCTGCATGCCGGCGACGACGTCTCCTCTCCCCAGCAATTCACTGAAGACGCTCCTGGCGTGCTCCAGTGCCCGGGAATCCGGCATCTCCGACATGTCCCCTTCCTTTAACCCGCGAAGCGCATCGAAATGCTTCTGCTCGTCCCGGGCGAGTTCGAGGAAAATGGTCCTCAGCCACGACGCCTGCGCCGAGGCAGCCAGGTTCTCGTAGTACGCCTTCCCCTGCAGTTCGATCTTCATGGCGAAATCGTAGACGTTCATGTTCACCCCCCTTGATGGCGTCACGGTCGCATTGAGCGGCGCTTGCCGCAATGCGCCGGCTTGCCGGTCTCCCGTTTTTTATCATTTGAGCATTCTCACGTTGGTGCTGTGCTTTGTCAAGCAGACTCGGGAGGGAGGCATACGCTGTTTTAAGGGGAGGGGGAGATTTTGACGTTTTATTGTTCCTACGCTCCAGCGTGGGAACACGTTGAAGGACGCTCCTGCGTCCGGTCTTCTTTACTGGCGGTTTTAGGGATATCGGCCTATAGCTGACGCTGGAGCGTCAGGGCCTTTGCTTTCCCACGCTGGAGCGTGGAGGAAAACCTTTCGTGATCCTTGCATCTGCAGTGCAATCGGCCCAGTTGCTGTATTTGCATCTGGACAAATAGGACCAAAATGGTATTTTTTATCTGTCTGATCGCACCGGCTAGAGAGAGATGGGCAAGAGGCCACTCACTGACCTTACAATTTATTTCAACAAATGGCAGAGACGGGAGGATTACGATGAACAGAGTGATGTTGCACAAAGTGGCAGGGCTCTTTACGGCAGCTTTTCTCATTATGGCTCCGGCGTTTGCCTTTGCGTCGACCTGGAATATCGATCCGGACCATAGCAGCGTCGGGTTCAAGGTGCGCCACCTGATGATCTCGAACGTCAAAGGGGTGTTCGGCAAGGTGGCCGGTGTCGTCAACGTCGACGACAAGGACATAACCAAATCCACCGTGACTGCGACCATAGACACGACCTCCCTTGACACCGGGGTGGCGAAGCGGGACGCGCACCTGAAAAGCCCGGACTTCATCGACGTGGCGAAATATCCCACCATGACCTTTGTGTCGACCAAGGTCGTGGCCAACGGGAAGAAACTGAACGTGCTGGGGGACCTGACGCTGCATGGCGTGACCCGTCCGGTGGTTCTCGAGGTGGAGGGACCGAGTGCCGAGGTCAAGGATCCCATGGGCAACCTCAGACGCGGGGCCTCCGCCACCGCGAAGATCAACAGGAAGGATTACGGCGTTTCCTGGAACAAGGTACTTGAGGCCGGCGGGGTTGCCGTCGGAGACGAGGTGACGATCAACATCGAGGTGGAGTTGATCAAGGCGAAGTGACGGAAAAGCCTGTGCCAGCGATGACGTAGCACTCTGAAAACAAGACGGATTGGAAGAAGGGCCATCACCGCGGCGCCAGTGCCGCCAGGAGATGGCCCTTCCCGTTTCACGTTGCCGCAGTTGCCGCATATGGCTGCTATACACCGAGACGAGGCTGAAACGTCTTGCTATTCCAAGCGGTTAGCTCGGTGCGGCCGGCTTTGGCCATGCCTTCCTGGCTAGAGGTGTATGGCAAAAACATACTATGCCCCTCCCTCAACGATTCGGGATGCCCCTGCTTCGTGCGCTCAAGCTAACGATTACGCGGTGTTAGCTTGTCGCTCCCGTTGCGGTCGGTTCTGGCACGCTTGATGCTCTTCATGAACAGGAAGAAAACCAACCGATTCCTAAAAGGAGGATGTCATGAGAGCGAGAGCACCTATCACCACCATCATCGCGATGGCCACATCGGCGACGTCGGCTTTTGCCGCAAGCGGTGCACAGGCGGATGAGCCTGGCATCCTCGTCTGGGCGTTCATGGGTTTTGCGGCAGTGATCGTTGCGGGGCAGCTGATCCCCGCCGCCATGCTCGTCTTTGGTGCGGCGAAGGCCCTGTTTGCCAAGCCCGAGGCTGCAAACACCAAGGCCTGAAGATGACGAAGCGATCGCCGCAACGAGAAAAGCCGCCCTTTCGAGCGGCTTTTCCTTTGCCGGCTAGCGACCATCTTCGCCGGTTTTCACCCATCCCCACCCCGTCCCACCCCTTGAAGGGGAGGGGGCCTGAAACCTCCCGCCTCAATCCTTCAACTGTTCTGCCAACAGCTCGGCTGTATGCTTCACCCTCACCGCGGACCCCTCCTGGTCGAACCCGCCCCGGATCTGCAGGACGCATCCCGGGCAGTCCATCGCCACCATCGGCGCCCCGGTCTCCTTGATGTTATGCAGCTTCCTCTGCAGGATCGGCGCGGAGATCTCAGGAAGCTTCATGGAGTAGGACCCACCCATGCCGCAGCACATGTCGCACTCGAACATCTCCTCCATCTGGTAGCCTGCCTTTTGCAGCAGCTCGCGCGGTTCCTCGAAGACGTTCAGGCTCCTTTTCAGGTGGCAGGAGTCATGGTAGGTGATCTTTCCTAGCACCGCTCCCTCCTTGAAGCTCAGCCGCCCCTCGTCGACCAGGCGCTTCACCAGCGTGGCCAGATCGACCGTCTTCGCGGCCAACTCCTTCGCCTTGCCGATCCACCCGGTCTCTCCGACGCTGTCGAGGGTCTTCGCGAACTCGTGGGCGAGCGCCACGGTGCAGGTGGGGCAGGCGGAAACCACGTACTTCGCCTCCTCCTTCAAGAGGACCTTTATGTTGTCCACAGCGTTTCGCGCCGCCACCTCGTAGGCGCCGTTGTAGAGCGCCGGCGCCCCGCAGCAGGTCTGCTCCTGCGGGAAGACCACCTCGATCCCCGCCTTGTTCAGGAGCTTGACCAGCGCCACCCCCATCTCGGGGTAGGCGAAATCTATCAGGCATCCGGCGTAGAAGACCGCCTTCTCCTTTTGCTTAGGCTGCCTGATCTCGGGGAAGATGTCCCTGAACGGCCTGTCGGCGATGGCGGGAAGGCTCCGGCCGTCGGTCAGATCGGAGAGGAAAAGCGGCAGGTGACGGATGAACTTTCCGGAGGTGAACGGCTTTCCCGCGATGGAGGCGGCGCGCAGCATGCCGTGGAAAAGCTTCCTGTTGTTCACCACGCTGAAGATCGCCTTCTGGACCAGGGGCTGTCCCTTTTCCAGCACGAGCCGCCGCCTGATCTCCATGATCATCTCGGGGATGTCGAGTTTTCCGGGACAGACCTGGGTGCAGTTGCCGCACTGGATGCAGAGCCCCTGGATGTCCTCGGACTTCTTCAGCTCGTCGAACCAGGCGGTGAGAATGGTGCCGATGCCGCCGGTGTAGATGCTCCCGAAGACGTGCCCGCCGACCAGGCGGAAGATGGGGCAGACGTTCAGGCAGGAGCCGCAGCGGATGCACTGCAGGGCCTGCTTGAACTTAGGATCCTGCGCCATCTCCGTGCGGCGGTTGTCCATCAGGATGATGTGCATCTCCTTCAGCGTCCCGTCGTCGTTCGGGTTGGGGCCGCTGATGATGGAAACGTAGCTGGTCAGCAGCTGTGCGGTGGCGCTGCGGGGGAGGGCGTCGAGTATCGGCACCACGGATTCGAACTTCTCCACCAGTTTCTCCACGCCGATGAGGGCCACGTGGATCCTCGGGAGCGTGGTGACCAGCCTGGCGTTTCCCTCGTTGGTCACGAGGACGATGCTGCCGGTCTCGGCTACAGCTATGTTGGCGCCGGAGATCCCCATGTCCGCGGCGAGGAACTTGGGCCGAAGCTCGTTCCGGGCCACCTTCACGAGCCTCGGGATATCGGTGGAAAGACGTTCGTCGACCTCCTTGCTGAAGATGTCGGACACCTCCTCCTTGGTCATGTGGATCGCCGGCATGACCATGTGGGACGGGGTCTGCCCCGCGAGCTGAATGATCCATTCCCCGAGGTCCGTTTCGGCGACCGAAATCCCGTTCTCCAGGAGCGTCTTGTTCAGGTGGATCTCCTCGGTCGCCATCGACTTCGATTTCACCACGCTCTTGACGCCGTTCTCCTTGGCGAGCTTCAGGATGTACTCCTTCACCTCCTGCGGGTCCTTGGTACGGTACACCTTGGCGCCGAGCGCCTCCGCGTTCTTCTTGAAGGTGTCGGCGACCTCGTCGAGGTGGCAGGCGGCAGAGGACTTGGCCTCCGCGACGCGGGAGCGCAGGGCCTCGAAGTCGATCCCCTCGTACGCCTTGGCCCGGTTCACCTTGTACGCCTCGGAAAACTTGCCGAGGGCGCCGGTAAGATTGGCGTCGTTCAGCGCCTTGTTGATGGATGCCTTGAATTCGCTTTTCATTGTTTTGCCCCTCCCAGCTCGTCGACGAAGATGATCACCAGGCGCTCCGGGCCGTGCACGCCGATGGTCAGTACCCGCTCTATGTCGGCGGTGCGGCTCGGCCCGGTGATGAAGGCGATGTACCTGCTTGTCTTGGGGGAGATCCTGGTGAAGAGGGAGAGCTTGTCGGGGACGATGTTGGCGGAGGGGACCAGGGCGATGTGGATCTCAGTCAGGGCGGAGACGAGCCTCTGGTCGACCGCCCCCTGGTCCTGTACCAGCGAGCCGGTGTCGGCTACCGCGAAGGTCATCTCGCTGATACCTATCTTCGCCCGGGAGGCCCGCTCCCTGGTCACGTCGAAGCTCAGGCCGGCGAACGCGTCGAGGCCGCCCCTCTGCGTTCCCTCGAGGAACGTCCCTTTGGCCCACACGGCGTAAGAACCGGGGAGGTCGTCGATCCCTTCCTTTTTCAGAAATCCGAGGATGAAGTCGATCCCATCCTGCTTCGTCGCTACGCGATGGACCTCCGCGCCGACCCCGACCGCCCTGGTCTTGAACTGCTCGTACATGCTGTTTTCCCTCCCTCATGTTTTTGGTTCGAGCCGTGCCGGTCTGTCCACCCGCTCTTTGCGTAAACGGAAAACCGTTTTACGGCATCGTGTACGTAATGGTTTGACCTGTTGCGAGGTCCGCCTCGGAAGCACCTCTAAAGCATATGGATAAACTGATATTACCAAAATGCAAAATCATCTTAATCGAAAAAATCGTCGCAGTAAAGCACTTTAGTGGCTTGATGCAAAAAAACTTGACACGGTATTCAAAAGATGGTTAATTGGCCTTACCAAAATCATATAACCGGGTTTGATTGCTTGGCGAGGCAAAACTTCTCCCTTGTCAGCAGAGGCGCCCGGCAGCAAAGCCCGGCAAAATACCGGTCCGACGGACTTTTACTGTTTTTCGAATTGCACACGATTCGTCTGCCTGTCTCTGCCATTACAGCATCAAGAACAAAGGAGAAGAAAGTCATGCCATGGATTCAGAGTTACACCCCGGTAGCAGGAAGCCTCGCCATGTCCGCGCTCGTCGCGGCCATTCCCCTGGTCGTCATCTTCGTATGTCTCGCCGTCTTCAAGATGAAGGCGCACAAGGCAGGGCCGTTGGCGGTCGCCTCCGCCGCCGCCATCGCCATCTTCATGTGGCAGATGCCGGTGAAACTCGCCGGGCTCGCCACCCTGCACGGCGCGGCCTTCGGCCTCTTCCCCGTCTTCTACATCGTCGTCACCACCATCCTTCTTTACAACATCACGGTGAAAGGCGGGCAGTTCGAGGTCATCAGGGCCTCCCTGGCCGGGCTTACCGGTGACCGGCGCCTCCAGGCGCTCCTGATCGCGTTCTGCTTCGGCGCCTTCATCGAGGGGGCCGCGGGCTTCGGCACGCCGGTCGCCATCGCGGGAGCCACGCTGGTCGGCCTCGGATTCCGTCCCTTCTACGCCGCCGGGGTCTGCCTGATCGCCAACACCGCTCCGGTCGCCTTCGGCGCCATCGGCATCCCGGTCGTGGCGCTGGCGGGGGTCATGGGTTACGACGACGCGGGGCTCATGAAGCTCTCCACCATGGTGGGGAGGCAGCTCCCCTTCATCTCCGTCTTCATTCCGTTCTACGTCATCATGATCATGGTCGGGTGGAAAAAGACCATCGAGGTGCTCCCCGCCATCGTCGTCTGCGGCGTCACCTTCGCTGTCGTCCAGTGGGCCACCGCAAGTTACCTCGGTCCCTATCTCCCGGACGTCACCGCATCGCTGGCCACCCTGGCGGCGCTTGTCATCCTGCTCAAGTTCTGGCAGCCGCCTACCGTCTGGACCTTCGACCACGAGCCCGACTTCGCAGGGAAAGAAAGCCACAGCTACACCGGAGGCGAGGTGTTCCGCGCCTGGGCTCCCTATCTCGTCCTCACCGTCATGGTGCTGATCTGGGGCATCCCCTCCGTCAAGACCTCGCTCGACAAGAGCAAGGTTGTCATTCCCGTCTCCGGTCTCGACAACGCCATTGCTAAAAAGGTCTCCAAGCCGGAGGACGGCATCAAGAAGGTCGCGGACGTCAAAGCGGAAGCGGCGAAGCAGATGGTTCTCCTTTCCCCCGCCGATCCGAACCAGGCGAAACTTGCCGCGGGCTTTGCCGGTCTGCAGGCGCTCGAAGACAAGCTCCTTGCGGTGGAGCAGGCCCTGCCGGGCAATGCCCCGGTGCTGACCTCGGAGAGGATGGCAGCCTTCGACGCCATCGAAAAGCTGCAGAAGGACCTGCAGAAGCAGGAGAAGGAGCTGGTAACGGCGAAGGTCGTGGACAAGGCGCAGTTCAAGGCGCTTGACAAGGCCGTGGCCGATCAGCTTCCCGCCAAGATCGCCGCCAAGTTCAACTTCAACTTCATGTCGGCTGCAGGGACCGCGATCCTTATCGCCGCCATCATCTCCGCTCTCATCTGCGGGGTCGGCATCGCCGACTTCTTCCAGGTCCTCGGCAAGACGCTCTACGACATGCGCTTCCCCGCCGTCACCGTTGCCTCCGTCGTCGGCCTCGCCTTCGTCATGAACGCCTCCGGCATGACCACCAGCATGGGCATCTCCTTCACCAAGGCCGGCGCGTTCTTCCCGTTCCTCTCGCCGTTCCTCGGCATGCTCGGCGTGTTCCTGACCGGCTCCGACACCTCCAGCAACGTCCTCTTCGGGGGGCTGCAGAAGGTGACCGCGGAGCAGCTCGGCATAAACCCGCTCCTGACCGGCGCGGCCAACACCAGCGGCGGCGTCATGGGCAAGATGATCTCCCCGCAATCGATCGCCGTAGCCTGCGCCGCCACCGGCCTGGTGGGTGAGGAAGGAAACCTGTTCCGCTTCACGCTGAAGCATGCCCTGTTCCTCACCACGGTTATGGGCATCATCGTGACGCTGCAGGCCTACGTCTTCCCCTGGATGATCCCCTGATAGCACGATGCAAAACCCCGGGAGGGTCTCCTCCCGGGGAAAGCCGAGGAAAAGGCACTTTTCAGGCATGGACATGAATGGAAAGAAAGGAACAAATGGCATGGAAGACAACTTCATTAAGGCACTGGCGGAGATCGTCGGACCGGACCACACCCTGAGCGACCCGGAATCCCTTGCCTGTTACGGCTATGACTCCACACCGGAGCTGCAGAGCCGACCCGGCGTGGTGCTCTTGCCGGGTACTACGGAGGAGATCTCCAGGGTTTTGACCCTTTGCAACGGCGCCGGCGTGCGGGTGACCCCCCGCGGCTCCGGCACGAACCTCTCCGGCGGCTCGATCTCGTTCGACGCGGGCGTCGTGCTGCAGACCAGCCGCATGAACCGGATAGTGGAGATCGACGAGGAGAACCTCACCGCCACCGTCGAGACCGGCGTGATCACCTCGACCCTGCACCGCGAGGTGGAGGCGAGGGGGCTTTTCTATCCCCCCGATCCCGGGAGCATGAACATATCCACCATGGGCGGGAACGTCGCCGAGAATTCGGGGGGGCTCAGGGGGCTCAAGTACGGCGTCACGGACGACTACGTGATGGGGCTGAAGACGGTGCTTGCCGACGGCGAGATCCTGAAGACCGGCGGGAAGGTGGTGAAGGACGTCGCCGGCTACAACCTGAACCATCTCCTGGTCTCCTCGGAGGGGACCTTGGGGATCTTTTCCGAGATCACCGTGAAGCTGATCCCGAAACCGCAGGCCAAGAAGACCATGCTGGTGCATTTCCCGCAGCTGGAGCAGGCGGCGCTCACCGTGTCGCACATCATCGCGGCGCGGATCATCCCGGCGACCCTTGAGTTCCTGGACCGGGTCACCATCAAGTGCGTCGAGGATTACGCCCACGTGGGGCTGCCGCTCGACGTGGATGCGGTGCTTCTCATCGAGGTGGACGGCCATCCGGCACAGGTCGAGGAGGATGCGGCGGGCATCCGGGCCATCTGCGAGCGGCACGGCTGCTCATTCTTCCAGACGGCGGCGACCCCCGAGGAGGCCCTGAAGCTGGCGACGGCGCGCAGGGTGGCGCTCTCCGCCCTGGCGCGCATGAGGCCGACCACCATCCTGGAAGACGCCACCGTCCCCAGGAGCTGCATAGCACCCATGGTGAAGCTGATCCAGGACACGGCGAAGAAGTACGATCTGCTGATCGGGACCTTCGGTCACGCCGGCGACGGCAACCTGCACCCGACCTGCCTCACCGACGAGCGCAACCCCGACGAGATCGCCCGCGCCCACAGGGCCTTCGGCGAGATCTTCGAGGCGACCATCGCCATGGGGGGGACCATCACCGGCGAGCATGGGGTAGGGGTGGCCAAGAAGAAGTACCTTCCCAAGCTGGTGGGGGAGTCCGGGCTGCGCGTGATGCGCGGCATCAAGGGTGCCTTCGATCCGAGGGGAATCTTGAACCCGGGGAAAATCTTTTAAACAGATTCAGATAAAGGTCGAGGTTTAGCGAAAAAGCATCTCTGACCTGAGCAGGTCTCGCTTTAGTTCACGATTTTCTGAAACCTCAATCTTAATCTTAATCTTTATCCGGGGTTACCAATGGATTACGTCAAGCTGATCAACTGCATGCGCTGCGGGATGTGCCTGCCGCATTGCCCTACCTACAAGGAAACCTTCCTGGAAACCGCCTCCCCCCGCGGACGGGTGGCGCTGGTGCGCAAGTTCCAGGAGGGGGAACTGGTGCAGAGCGAGAAGTTCCTGGAGTACGTCTCCCTCTGTCTGGATTGCCAGGCCTGCGCCTCGGCCTGCCCCTGCGGCGTCAACGCGGGCGAGCTGGTGGCGGAGTTCCGCTGTGAAAGGAAAAAGGAGCAGGGGCTCTCCATGATGGAGGACCTCATCCTGAGGAAACTGGTGCCGCACCCGGACCGGCTGGAAACCGCCACGGCGCCGCTCAGGCTCTACCAGAAAAGCGGGATGCAGAAGGTGGTCCGCTCGCTGGGGCTCTTGAAGATGTTCCCGGACGCGCTCGGCAGGATGGAGGGGCTCCTCCCGGCCCTCCCCTCGGCCCCGCTGCGCCAGACCATAAGCGAGGTGACCTCGGCGGTGGGGAAGGAGAAGGGGACGGTCGGCTTCTTCCTCGGCTGCGTCATGAGCCTCATCTTCAGCGAGGCGAGCATCGCCACCGTCAGACTCCTCTCCGAGCTAGGCTACAAGGTCATCACCCCCAAGGCTCAGAAATGCTGCGGCGCTCCCAACATGCTCGGGCACGACATGGAGGGGTTGAAGGAGGCTGCCCGCTTCAACACCGAGCTCTTCGGGTCCTACGACCTCGACTTCGTGGTCACCGACTGCGGCGGCTGCGGCGCGGAGCTGAAGAAATACGGGCATCACCTCGACGGAGATGCGAAGGCCTCCTCCTTCAGCGCCAAGGTGCGCGACATATCCGAGATACTCGCCACCGAGGCGGTGGCGTTCAAGGGGAAGCTGAAACCGCTCCCGCTCAAGGTCACCTATCACGATCCCTGCCACATCTCGCACTGCCAGGGGATAAGGAGCCAGCCGCGCGCCCTGATCAGCCTGATCCCGGGGATAGATTTCCGCGAACTGGCCGAGGCCGACGCCTGCTGCGGATCGGCAGGGACCTACAACATAGAGAAACCTCAGATGTCGGACCGGGTGCTGTCGCGCAAGGTGGAGAACGTCCGGAAGACCGGGGCGCAGTACCTGGTGACCGGAAACCCCGGCTGCCTGCTGCAGTTGAAGAAGGGGCTTTCCGAGGCGGAGCCGCAGGTGAAGGTGATCCACCTGACCGAACTGCTGGCCATGAGCATGAACGCTTGAGGCGCTCTCGTCGGGCGCCCCGAACCTGCCGCCGGGGCATTCCCGCCCTGTGCGCCGGAGTAAACTCTCCAAAAAACTGTTGCCTTAGTCTGGCTAATGTAGTATCCGTGCGGTCATGAAATTTTCACCGATTAAACCAAAGAAGGTGTCGACCCAGATAGCCGACCAGATCAGGAGTTCCATCCTGGCCGGCGAGTTCAACCCGGGGGAAAAGCTCCCGCCGGAGCGCGAACTCGCCGAGATGTTCGGCGTTTCCCGCCCGTCGGTGCGCGAGGCGCTGAACATCCTCACCTCCTCCGGCCTCGTGGAGACCTACCAGGGGGGCGGCACCGTGGTGCGCTCCCTGGTGGAAAACTCTGCCACCATGCCGCTCACCGAGCTGATCAGGATCGACGGCGACCGCGCCCTGGACGTCATCGAGGTCCGCAAGGGGATGGAGTCCTGGACCGCCTGGTACGCCGCCCTGCGCGCGCTCCCCGAGGACATCAGGCGCATAAAGGTGGTCGTGGACGGCATGGCCAAGAACCTGGAGGAGCTGAAGCACTCCGAGGATCTCGACGCGCACTTCCACATGCTGGTCGCCCGCGCCACTCACAACGTGGTCTGGTCGCACATGATGCAGAGCATCTTCGACGCCATGCAGGAGTTCCAGCGGGACGTCTGGCGCGCCGTCTACCTCACCGAGGACGACCAGAGGCTTCTGTACAGCCACCACCTGAAGGTCTACGAGATGATCCGCGACCGCAACTCGGACGGGGCACGTGAGGCGATGCTGGAGCACCTCGACTTCGCGCAGAAACGCTGCTCCGCCTATGTCTCCATGCGCGGGCACGAGCAGCCCTGACGCCTGGCCGGCCGGCTCAGGCGAATTGAAACCAACCGGGAACCGTATCGGGCCCGGCAGAGATCTCTGCCGGGCCTTTTTGCGTCCGTGGCGCGCCCGAAGGGGAGGGGGGCGCGCCGGGGGGTGCTTTTTGGTTGATGCGAGATTCCTTTTTCGGTATAGTTACGCGATTTATTTCCTGTGATTAAAACCAAGGAGGGTTTTTTCGATGATAGATTTTCTGGGCGATTGGAAGAGAACGAGTTACTGCGGCGAGTTGAGGGGCGCCCATATCGGGCAGGAAGTCACCCTCATGGGATGGGTCTCAAAGCGGCGCGACCACGGCGGCCTCATCTTCGTCGACCTGCGCGACAGGGACGGCATCGCCCAGATTGTCTTCGACCCGGAAAGGTGCGCCGAGGCGCACGCCAAAGCCGAATCCGCCCGTAACGAGTACGTTCTCGCCATCAAGGGGACCGTGGCCGCCCGCCCGGAGGGGACGGTGAACCCGAAGATGAAGACCGGGGAGACCGAGGTGCTGGTGACCGAGTGCAAGCTCCTCAATCCCTCCAAGGCGCTCCCCTTCACGCTCGACGGTTTCGTCGACGTGAACGAGAACATCAGGCTCAAGTACCGCTACCTCGACCTGCGCACCGGCACGCTGCAGCAGAACCTGATCCTGCGTTCCAAGGTGGCCCAGCTGACCCGCTCCTACCTGACCGACAACGGTTTCATCGAGCTGGAGACCCCGTTCCTCACCAAGTCCACCCCGGAAGGGGCGCGTGACTTCCTGGTCCCCTCCCGCATCAACAAGGGCGAGTTCTACGCGCTGCCGCAGTCCCCGCAGCTCTTCAAGCAGATCCTCATGGTCTCCGGCTTCGACCGCTACTTCCAGATCGTCCGCTGCTTCCGCGACGAGGACCTGCGCGCCGACCGCCAGCCCGAGTTCACCCAGATCGACTGCGAGATGTCCTTCATCGACCGGGAGGACATCATCACCGTGATGGAGGGGCTCATGGCCCGCATCTTCACGCAGGCCAAAGGGGTCAAGGTGGAACTCCCGATCGAGAGGATGACCTACCAGGAGGCGATCCGCCGCTTCGGCGTCGACAACCCGGACCTGCGCTTCGGCCTGGAACTCGTCGAACTCTCCGACATCGTCAAGGGGTCCGGCTTCAAGGTCTTCGCCGACGTGGTGAACGGCGGCGGGATCGTCAAGGGTATGAACGTGAAGGGCGCCGGCGGCATGAGCCGCAAGGAGATCGACGACCTGACCGAGTTCGCCAAGATCTACGGCGCCAAGGGGCTTGCCTACGTGAAGATGACGGCGGAAGGGTGGCAGTCCCCGATCGCCAAGTTCTTCACCCCCGAAGAGATCGCCACCATGGACAAGGCCTTCGACGCGCAGGAAGGAGACCTCCTCCTCTTCGTGGCGGACAAGCCGAAGGTGGTCAACGACTCGCTCGGCAAGCTCAGGAACCACTTGGCCGCCAAGATGGGGCTCACCGACCCGAACGAGTTCCGCTTCGTCTGGATCACCGACTTCCCGCTCCTCGAGTGGGACGAGGAGGCGAAGCGCTGGTCCGCGGTGCACCACCCGTTCACCGCCCCTATGGACGAGGATCTCCAGTACGTCGAGAGCGACCCGGGGCGCTGCCGCGCCAAGGCGTACGACCTGGTCCTGAACGGCAACGAGATCGGCGGCGGCTCCATCAGGATCCACCAGGAAGAGGTGCAGTCCCTCATGTTCAAGATGCTGGGGCTCTCCGAGGAGAACGCCAGGAGCAAGTTCGGCTTCCTCCTCGACGCGCTTGAGTACGGCACCCCGCCGCACGGCGGCATCGCCTTCGGCCTGGACCGGCTCATGATGCTCATCACCGGTTCCGACTCGATCCGCGACGTCATCGCGTTCCCCAAGACCCAGAAGGGCGCCTGCCTCATGTCCGACGCCCCCTCCGGCGTGGATGCCCTGCAGCTGCGCGAGCTCGGCATCCGTCTCGCGACCAAATAGGGCCGCCGGTCCTTGAGGTTCGCCACCCGTCTCATAGCTCTGCTGCTCATACTTACGGCGGCGGCCTGCGCAACGCAGCCGCCGCAGTACCGCGACGAGGCGATCGCCACACTCGAGCGACTGAAGCTTGAGGGGGGTGAGAGGCTGCGCCCGGCCGAGTACGCGAGCGCCTACCAGGCCTTCCTCAAGGGTGACTCCCTCATACTGTCCGAGGAGTACCGGGAGGCGGACCGCTACTTCGAGATGACCCTCCTCAAGGGGGAACTCCTGGAGAGGGCGGTGCAGCAGGAGACGGAGCGCCAGCAGGCGGAGGCCAGGCGGCTGGCCGAGGAAAAGAGGAAGGCGGAGCTGGAGCTGCGGGCAAAAAACGAGGCGGAGCGACTGGCGCGCGCGCGCGCCGAGGCCGCGGCCCGGAAGGAGGCGGTCGAGGTGGAACGCCGGAAGGCGAAGCCGCAGAAGGAGCCGCCTCAGGTCAACTCCTACACGGTCAAACGTGGCGAATCGCTGCCGCTCATCGCCTCGCACCCCCAGGTGTTCGGCGACAGCGCCCTCTGGCCGCTGATCTACCGGGCGAACCGCGCCCAGATCCGCGACCCCCGCCACCTCTGGCCCGGCCAGGTCCTGCGTATCCCGCGTAACCTCGGCCGCGACGACATGGCGGAGGCGAGGCGCTACGCCCAGGAACGCCCCCTGCACTGACGTTTTCCATTCTTTTTTCCTCACCGAACGAGACTTCCAGGTACCCCGCGGGACCTCCGCGGGACCTCCGCGGCACGACGGCAACATACCCCCATCCCGAGCGCCACCCCGGCGCCCGCCCAGTGATTGTAAAGGGTTAAAGAGCACCCGTCCCACCTGTTTTCGGTATTTGCAAACGCGGTAACAGCCCGCCAGATTTTCCCTTGACAGTGAAAAACGTTTTGTATACTGTATACAAAATTTGTAAACCCGAAGTATCCTGCTAACATCGCATAATCCCTTAAATAAATATCGGCGGTCGCCATCCGGCCCTCCATGCAGGCGGCGGCGAACCAGGAGCCAGGCTCCTGCGGCTCAATAAAACATCATTTATCGGGCGGAAGGACGCCCATTCGTTAAAACTTTTGGTGCAATTGGTATAAAAACTAAGGAGAGATCATGACAACACAAGCAAAGATCATTTGGACCAAGATCGACGAGGCCCCCGCACTGGCAACCTACTCTCTGCTCCCGATCGTCAACGCCTTCACCAAGGCCGCCGGCGTCGTCGTGGAGACCAGGGACATCTCCCTGGCCGGCAGGATCATCGCCAACTTCCCGGATTCCCTGACAGAGAGCCAGAAGCTGCCGGACGAGCTGGCCTACCTGGGCGACCTGACCCAGAAGCCGGAAGCCAACATCATCAAGCTCCCCAACGTCTCCGCATCGATCCCGCAGTTGAAGGCCGCCATCAAGGAACTGCAGTCCCAGGGTTACCAGCTCCCGGAATACCCGGAAGAGCCTAAGACCGAGGAGGAGAAGGCCCTGGCCGCACGCTACGCCAAGGTGCTCGGCTCCGCCGTCAACCCGGTCCTCAGGGAAGGCAACTCCGACCGCCGCGTGGCGCGCGCCGTCAAGGGGTACGCCAAGAAGCACCCGCACAAGATGGGCGCCTGGGCCTCCGACTCCAAGACCCACGTCTCCAACATGAGCGCCGGCGACTTCTACCACAGCGAAAAATCCGTCACCCTGAAAGACGCCACCACCGCCAGGATCGAGTTCGTCGACACCTTCGGCAACGTCACCGTCATGAAGGAGAAGCTCCCGCTGCAGGCAGGCGAGGTGCTGGACGGCTCTTTCCTCAACGTGCGGGCCCTGCGGAAGTTCATCCAGGAGCAGATCGACGACGCCAAGGCGAAAGGTGTCCTCTTCTCGGTGCACCTCAAGGCGACCATGATGAAGATCTCCGATCCGATCATCTTCGGGCACTTCGTCTCCGTCTACTTCAAGGACCTCTTCGAGAAGCACGCGGCGACCTTCAAGGAACTCGGCGTAAACCCGGACCTCGGTCTGGGCGACCTGTACGCCAAGCTCGCCAAGCTCCCGGCCGACAAGAAGGCCGAGATCGAGGCGGACATCCAGGAGACCTACAAGACGCAGCCGCCGCTGGCGATGGTCGACTCCGACAAGGGGATCACCAACCTGCACGCCTCCAACGACATCATCATCGACGCCTCCATGCCGGTCGTCATCCGCGACTCCGGCAAGATGTGGGGCCCGGACGGCAAGCTGCAGGACACCAAGTGCGTCATCCCGGACACCTGCTACTCCGAGTGGTACCAGGAGTGCATCTCCTTCTGCCAGAAAAACGGCCAGTTCGATCCCTCCACCATGGGGTGCACCTCCAACGTCGGCCTCATGGCCCAGAAGGCGGAGGAGTACGGTTCACACGACAAGACCTTCAAGGCGCCGTTGAACGGCACCATGCGCGTCGTCGACGGCTCCGGCGAAGTGCTGATCCAGCACCAGGTTGAAGAGGGCGACATCTGGCGCGGTTGCCAGGCGAAGGATCTCCCGATCCGCGACTGGGTCAAACTTGCCGTTTCCCGCGCCCGCGCCACCGGCGCTCCGGCTGTCTTCTGGCTCGACAAGAACAGGGGGCACGACGCCCAGATGATCCAGAAGGTGAACACCTACCTGAAGGATCACGACACCACCGGCCTCGAGATCCACATCATGTCCCCGGTAGAGGCGATGAAGTTCACCCTCCCCAGGGCCAAGGCGGGCCAGGACACCATCACCGTCTCCGGCAACGCGCTCAGGGATTACCTGACCGACCTCTTCCCGATCCTGGAACTCGGCACCTCCGCGAAGATGCTCTCCATCGTCCCGCTTCTGGCCGGCGGCGGGCTGTTCGAGACCGGCGCAGGCGGGTCCGCTCCTAAGCACGTGCAGCAGTTCCAGCAGGAAGGGTACCTCCGTTGGGATTCCCTGGGCGAGTTCCTGGCCCTGGCGGTCTCCCTCGAGCACCTGGCGGCGACCTTCAAGAACGACAAGGCGCAGCTCCTCGCCGACACGCTCGACCAGGCCAACACCAAGTTCCTGGATCAGAACAAGAACCCGGCGCGCAAGGTAGGCCAGATCGACAACCGCGGCAGCCACTTCTACCTCGCCATGTACTGGGCCGAGGCCCTGGCAGCGCAGACCAAGGACGCCGAACTCTCCGCACGCTTCGCCAAGGTCGCCAAAGAGCTTCAGGAGAGCGAGGAGAAGATCAACGCCGAGCTGATCGGGGCACAGGGCAAGCCGGTCGACATGGGCGGCTACTACCACCCGGACGATGCCAAGACCGAAGCCGCGATGCGCCCGAGCGCAACGCTGAACGCCATCATCAACTCGATCGTATAAAACTTTCGTTGCACCAGGTAGACATCTCATTCTATTAACGGAGGAAGAAAACATGGCACGTAAGAAAATCGCACTTATCGGTGGTGGTCAGATCGGCGGCGTCCTTGCTCAGCTCTGCGCTCTGCGCGAACTGGGTGACGTGGTGATGTTCGACATCGTCGAAGGTCTGCCGCAGGGCAAGATGCTCGACATCGCCGAGGTAGGCTCGGTCGACGGCTTCGACGTCAACCTGAAGGGGACCAACAGCTACGAGGACATCCAGGGCTCCGACGTCGTCATCGTCACCGCAGGTCTCCCCCGCAAACCGGGCATGAGCCGCGACGACCTGATCGAGGTCAACTCCAAGATCATGACCTCGGTCGCCGAGGGGATCAAGGCCAACGCACCGAACGCCTTCATCATCGTCATCTCCAACCCGCTGGACGCCATGGTCACCCTCTGCCAGAAGATCACCGGCTTCCCGCACAACCGCGTCATCGGCCAGGCAGGCGTGCTCGACTCCGCACGTTTCATCACCTTCATCGCCTGGGAACTCGGCGTCTCCGTGAAGGACGTCAACGCCATGACCCTGGGCGGCCACGGCGACGACATGGTGCCGCTGGTGCGCTACGCCTCCGTGAACGGCATTCCCGTCATGGAACTCCTCGAGAAGAAATACAATGACAAAGCCAAGGCCAAGGAAGTGATGGACGCCATGGTCAAGAGGACCCGCGGCGCAGGCGGCGAGGTTGTCGCCCTCTTGAAGACCGGCTCCGCATTCTACTCCCCGGCTTCCTCCGCCATCTCGATGGCGGAGTCGATCCTCAAGGATCAGAAGCGCGTCCTCCCGACCTGCGCTTACCTGAACGGCGAGTTCGGCGTCAAGGGCTTCTACGTCGGCGTTCCCTGCGTGCTCGGCGCGGGCGGCATCGAGCGGATCCTCGAGTTCGAACTCGACGCAGAAGAGCAGGCGATGATGGACAAGTCCGTCGCAGCCGTCAAGGAGCTGGTCGGTTCCATGAAGTAAAACGCAGGCTCATAGGTTTACCAGGGGGTAAGGAGGCGTCCCCTCCTTACCCCTTTTTTGCCAAAATCCGAGCTAAGGTACCGATTTACCGGAACTTGCTTGCATTTTGTAAACAGCATGTGCTATAAAGCCATTTTTGCCAGCCTGTTAAAGGGCATTTAAGTCAAAGGAGCTACGTGGATGGAGAAAAAACTGCCGACAATCGAGATAATCGAGAAGTACTGCAAGGGGTGCCACATCTGTGTGGAATTTTGCCCCACCAAGGTATTGGAGATGAAGGGTTTCGTGGCGAGCGTCAAGAACCTTGAGGCTTGCATCAAGTGCATGCAGTGCGAGCTTAGGTGCCCTGATTTTGCAATCAAAGTATCAGCTTAATTATTCTTAGGAGGTATTGAAAGTGGCTAAAAAAGTTGCATTCCTTCAGGGGAACGAAGCTGCCGCACAGGGTGCACTGTACGCAGGTTGCACATTCTTCGGCGGTTATCCGATCACCCCTTCCACCGAGGTGGCAGAGGTTATGTCCGCGGAACTGCCGAAAATCGGCGGTAAATTCATCCAGATGGAGGACGAGATCGCCGCCATGGCTGCCGTCATCGGCGCGTCGCTCACCGGCGCCAAGTCGCTGACCGCGACCTCGGGTCCCGGACTCTCCTTGAAACAGGAACTAATCGGTTATGCCTGCATCGCCGAGACCCCGGTCGTCATCTATAACGTCATGAGGGGGGGACCTTCCACCGGCATGCCGACCGGCCCTTCCCAGTCCGACGTCATGTGCGCCAAGTGGGGCACCCACGGCGACCACCCCGCCATCTGCCTGGTTCCGGCTTCCGTGCAGGAGATCTTCGAGGAGACGGTGCGCGCCTTCAATCTGGCTGAGAAATACCGCACCCCCGTCATGGTCATGCCTGACGAGATCGGCGCCCACATGCGCGAGCGGATCGTGTTCCCCGAGCCGGGCGAGCTTGAAGTCATCAACAGGACCGCTCCGAGCGTTTCGCCGGCCGAGTACAAGCCGTACGACACCAAGTTCGGCGACGTTCCCCCGCTGGCCGCTTTCGGTTCCGACTACCGCTTCCACGTAACCGGCCTCAACAAGGCCGAGGACGGATTCCCGACCACCAAGGCTACCCTGGTGCAGGCCGAGGAGGAGCGTCAGATCCGTAAAGTGGACGCCAACATCGACGACATCGTAACCTTCGAAGAGTACATGCTGGACGACGCCGAAGTCGCCATCGTCGCCTTCGGCTCCACCTCCCGCTCCGCCCGCTTCGCAGTGAACGAGGCGAGGAAGCAGGGGATCAAGGCAGGTCTCTTCAGGATCAAGACCTTCTGGCCTTTCCCGGACAAGCAGATTGCCGCCCTCGCCGGCAAGGTGAAGGCTTTCATCACCCCGGAGATGAACCTCGGCATGTGCACCGGGGAAGTGAAGCGCTGCGTCGAAGGGAAGGCGTCCGTGACCGGCATCTTCCGCGTCGACGGCGAGCCGATCAACCCGGGGCAGATCCTCGAAATGATCAAGGAGGTTAAGTAACATGGCTTTTGATTACGATAAGTACATCCGTCCCGGCAAGCTGCCGCACATCTGGTGCCCTGGCTGCGGTCACGGGATTGTCATGAAGGGCCTGATCCGCGCCATCGACACCTGCGGTCTGGAGAAGAACAACACCGCCATCGTATCCGGTATCGGCTGCGCATCGCGTCTTCCCGGCTACCTCGATTTCTGCACCCTGCACACGGCTCACGGCCGCGCTGCCGCTTTCGCCACCGGCGTGAAGATGGCAAAGCCGGAGATGAACGTGATCCTGGTCGGCGGCGACGGCGACGGTACCGCGATCGGCGGCAACCACTTCATCCACGCCTGCCGCAGAAACATCGACATGACCTACATCATCATGAACAACAACATCTACGGGATGACCGGCGGCCAGTTCTCGCCCTGCACCCCGACCGGCGCCAAGGCCTCCACCACCCCCTACGGCAACCCGGACCCGGCTTTCGACATCGCCAAGCTCGCTATCGGCGCCGGCGCCACCTTCGTGGCCCGCGGCACCGCATACCACGCCACCCAGATCGACAAGCTGATCACCGAAGCGATCCAGCACAAAGGGTTCTCCGTAGTCGAGATCCTCGACGACTGCCCGACCACGTACGGTCGCCGCAACAAGTTCAAGTCGGTCATCGAGATGATGAACCGTCTGAAGGACGTCGCGGTTCCGGTGAAAGCCGCCGAGAAGATGACTGCCGAGCAGCTCCAGGGCAAGATCCTCACCGGCGTGCTGTACAAGGAAGAGAGACCCAACTACACCGACGAATACGCAAAGGTCATAGCGCGCGCCAAGTAACCATAAAGGAGAAGATCAGATGTCTCAAAGATACGAAATCAGATTTTCCGGGGCTGGCGGGCAGGGACTCATCCTTGCCGGCGTCATCATGGCTGAAGCCGCCTCGATCTACGACGGCAAGCAGGCCGTCCAGTCCCAGAGCTACGGCCCTGAGGCAAGGGGTGGGGCTTCCAAGTCGGAAGTCATCATCTCCGACAGCGCCATCGATTACCCGAAGGCAACCGTCGTCGACGCGCTCTTAGCTCTCACCCAGGAAGCCGCCGACAAGTACTCCCACGACCTGAAGGAAGGCGGGGTGCTGCTCATCGATTCCGACATGGTGAAGAACATCCCGGCCGGCAACTTCAAGACCGTTGCCTTCCCGATCATCAACACCGCGAAGAACGACGTCGGTCGCGAGATCGTCGCCAACATCGTGGCGCTGGGCGCCATGGTGGCACTGACCGAGGTCGTCACCAAGGAAGGGGCCGAGAAAGCAGTTCTCGCCCGCGTTCCGGAGGCGTTCGTCGAGCTGAACAAGAAGGCTTTCCAGATGGGTTACGAGAAGGCAATCGCCGCACGTGCCTAAAGACGGAAGAGCTTGAAGCATGGAAAAGGCCCGGCGGTTACGCCGGGCCTTTTCTCATTCCGGAACAGAAAACCGTTAGCCACAGAGCGTCCCGGGGCACTTCCTTGTCACAGCTCCTCCCCCCGGAGGGGGGAGGTTGGGAGGGGGGAAGACTCGGATTGTCTCTGTGGCTAATGGGTTCACTGCCGTTTGAAGTTTCCCCCATGATCAGCTATAAAGGTAATGTCCCTATTCCATCGAATCAGCAGGAGCTGAGTGTGTCACTGGAACTTTGCCACATGGCGCTTAGACAGACGCTCGACCTCATCGCCCTCACCGATGGGGCGCTGCAGGACTTTACCCGCCGCAAATTCACCACGGACGAGCTGTTCCGCGAGGTGCTGGGCAAGGTACTGGGTGGGAACGGCCGCCGCGGACCTGCCGGGATACTGATCGCCAGCCAGGGTCCCGACTCCGCCTGCTGCGACGGCCAGGTATTCCATCTGCGGCATGGGCAGTTGCTGGAGACCTCGGAGGTGATCTGCATCGAGGCCGGGTCGAGCTATGCCAGCAGCCTGGTGATGGTCGAGGGGGGGAGCCAGGTCGTCGCCCTCAACTGGAAGGACATCTGCCCGAGCATCGAGGAGTTCCAGACCTTTTTCCATCCCAAGGTGGTGGCGGCGATGGCGGAGCCGATCCTGAACTTCGTGAGTTGCCGGATCAGCGGCAAACCGAGCGGCGTCATCGAGGCCTTCAACTATCCCGGCCGAGCCACCGAGTACGATGCGGATGTTTTAAGAAGCGCAGCCGTAGTGATGGGTTCCCTTGTCACCGTATCGAGCGGGATGCGGGAGACGGAGCATGCCTTCAATTACACCATCGAGGCGCTTGCCCGTGCCTGCGAAGCTGCGGAAGAGGATACGGGAAGGCACATCGTTCGGGTGGGTCGCTACGCCGGTGCGCTTGCAGCCAACATGGGATTCAACGTCGAGTTCATCCAGGACATGTCCATATCGGCGCAGATGCACGATGTGGGGAAGATCAGGATTCCGTCAGAGATACTGCTGAAGAAAGGAATGCTCACGCCGAGGGAGATGGCCTTGATCCGCCAGCACCCTGCCTTCGGATCCGAGATCATCGGGGACTCTCCAAGACTCAGGGTCGCACGGGAGATCGCCATGTCGCACCACGAGAACTGGGACGGCACAGGCTATCCCAAACGGCTGAAAGGAGAGATGATCCCGATATCGGGGCGCATCGTCAAGGTGGCGGACGTCTACGACGCGCTCCGCTCAAGGCGCAGCTACAAGCGGGCCCTGACCCACGAAAAATCGTTGGATGTCTTCCGAAACGGGGACGAGAGGATAAATCCGGCGGGGCATTTCGACCCCGCGGTACTGGCGGCGTTCTTCAGGATAGAGCACATGTTCGACATGATCTACGACAGTTCGGTGCTGAAGATCGGGCTGAACCGGTCAAGGACCGGTAAATCGAAGTCCTAAACCATTAGCCACAGAGAAATTCTGAGAGAAGCGAAACCAAGGCGTGACGAGAAGACAAGACAGAAATGCAAGACAGAAGCACGGACCGGGGCCTTACGTCCCCTCGCCCTCCGGGAGAGGGACAGGGTGAGGGAGGGTCTTCCTCAATTCCTCTACCCGGTGCTGCATGATGATCTGCTGCAGCTTCTCGGGCGGGAACTCCTTGTTGTCCAACATCTCCGGATCGATCCCCAACTGCGCCGCGTTCATCGACGCCACCCGCAGCGCCTCATCCCAACCCGGCATCGACCCGCCGCAGTCCGCCGCGACCTGCAGCGGCAGGAAAGAAGCGATCCCCCCTTTTATCGCGTTCAGCGCCAGCTTGATCCTGGTCGAATCCCGCAACTCTTCCCACCGGTTTGCCGTGTTGTGCAGCTGGTTCGTTGCCTTCAGGGCGCGTTGCATCGCTGACGGCAGACGGAGCCGTTTGCAGAAAGGATCGACGGCTGAAGCTCCCAGGGCGTCGTGCCCGTGATGCTTCGGGTGCTGGTCCTTGGGGGTGTAGAGCTTGCCAAGGTCGTGGAACAGTGCGCAGAACCTCGCCGTGACGTCCCCTGTCTGGCGCGCCATCCGCTCCAGCACCTGCATGGAGTGCGTGAACAGGTCCCCCTCGGGATGGTGCTGCGGCGGGCCTGCTATCACCTCCGCCATGCTGAACAGTTCAGGGAGGTAGCTTGCGCCGGCGCGGAACTGGAGCATGCGGCGGAAAAAGCGGGCCGGGTCACCCTTCGCCAGCGCCTTCAGCATCTCCTGCGAAAAACGCTCGACCGGGATCCGGTTGAAATCGCCCGACCAGTCGCGGCTGGCCAGCATCACCTCGGCGTTCTCGTCCAGTCGCCAGCCCTCGCATTCAAAGCGAAAGGCGCGGAAGATCCGAATGGGGTCATCGTCGAGGCTCGTGGGGCTGCAGGTGCTGAGAACGCGCTGTTTCAGGTCCTGCTGGCCGCCGAGGGGGTCGATGAGGGTGCCGTTCAGGTTCATGGCCATCGCGTTGACCTTGAAATCGCGGCGCTGCAGGTCAACCGCCAGTTCGTCCTGAGAGTCGAGACGGGTCACCTCTATCTTGCCGAATTCCTGGCGGTAGCAGAAGTAGATGTTGGGAGTGCTTTTGGATTCGACCAGCCGGAATCCGAGGGAGGTAAGTTCAGTGGCGGGAACCGCCGCGGCGAGATCGATATCCTGGCAGTCGATGCCGAGCAGGATGTCGCGCACCATGCCGCCGATGAGGAAAATCCGGGAGTGAAGCCGCTCTGGGAAAAACTTCTTCAATCGAAGGATGAGAGTGTCCATGACACCTTTGTAGGAGCGGCATTCCTGCCGCGATGGCCAAGCGTCCCTCCCCCGGAGGGGGAGGGTCAGGGAGGGGGAAGGTTTTATCCCGCAACTCTCTCCAGCAGCGCCACGTCCTCGACGTGGATGGTCTGCGGGAACATGTCCACAGGCTGCACCTCGACGGTCCGGTACCCGAGGCGGGAGAGTATGTCCAGGTCCCGCGCCAGCGTTTCCGGGGAGCAGGAGACGTAGATGATGCGCGGCGGCTGGATGGCGGCGACGCTTTTCAGCACCTTCTCGTCGCAACCCTTCCTGGGCGGATTGAGCACGATCAGGTCCGCGCCGCCTTCCTCGCCGATCTCGTCCACCAGGTGCAGGGCGTCCCCCGCCTCGAAGCGGCAGTTGGCGGCAAGGTTCAGCGCCGCGTTCAAGGTGGCGTCGGCAACGGCCGCCTCGACGAACTCGATGCCGACCACCTCCCTGGCCCGGTCCGCCAGGAAAAGGGAGATCCCGCCGATGCCGCAGTAGAGATCGATCACCCGCTCGGTTCCGTTCAGGTTCGCCAGTTCGCGCACCTTTTCATAGATGATGCGGGCGGCGCCGCTGTTGACCTGGAAGAAGGAGTGCGGCGAAAGGTGGAAGCTCTTGTCGCCGACGTACGCCTTCAGATTCTGCATCTTGGTTATGGCGCGGTCCTTGTGGCCGAAGATGACGTTGCCGGTCGAGTTGTTGATGTTCTGCGCGACGACGGCGACCTCGGGGACGGCCTGCTGGATGAACTTGGCGAGGTGGTGCATCTCGTTGTATCCCTGCTCGGTCGTAACCAGGACCACCATGACCTTCTCGCTCGGCTCGGCCACGCGCACCACCAGGTAACGCAAAAGCCCCATCTCGCTCTTGGGGTTGTAGATCTGGACCTTCCCCTTCTTGATCCCCAGCCTGGCGGCCTTGACCACCTTGTTGATGAGCGGGTGGTGCAGCGGGCAGTCGGTTATCTCCAGGACGTCGTGCGTGTTGCGGCGGTAGATGCCGATCACCGGATCGGTGTGTTTCCCCGCCACCACCAGTTTGGCTGTATTGCGGTAGTTCAGCTCCTTAGGAGAGCCGACCGTGTCGTGAACCTTCACCTCGGAAAGCGACGGGTACTTGCGCAGCTGGCGGGTGACGAGAGCCGTCTTCCAGGAAAGCTGCGCAGGGTAGCGCATCTGCATCAGCGCGCAACCGTCGCACGCCTTCCCCATGTTGCAGGCGGCGGCGGGGTTCCGGTCGGGGGACGCCTTGACGCACTTGATGGTCTTGGCGAAGGCTTCCCTGCGGCCGACGTAGGTGATCTTGGTGACCAGCACCTCGCCGGGGATCCCGCCGGCCACGAGGACGCGGGTTCCTTCGTGCATCGCCACGCCGAACCCCTCGTCGTTGGTGGAACTGATCCTCAGTTCGATTACCTGGCCGCTGCGAAGGAGCGGCTGACGCTCCTCCCTGCCGGGACGCTCCTGCTTGGTAGCGGCCCCGCGCTCGGTCGCTCCCCTAGCCGGCCTTGCGGCGGAACCCTGTGCCGCGCTCTTCTGCCGTTCCGGTCGCGCCGTGGCCCATTGCTCTTTGCGGGCGGCCTCGCCGGTACGGCTATATTCACCCGGTGTTTCACCGTCGCCGGGCCTATCGGATTTGGGAGCCGGTTTGCGTGCCGCCGGTGCGGTCGGCTTGGACTGCTTTCTGCGGTCGGTTTTGGACTCTTCCGTCGGGGCGGGATCCGACTCCCAGAACGGCTTGAACTGGGGGCCCTTTTCCTTGCGCGGCTTGTGTAACTTCTTCTCCGTGCTTTCAACGGCGGGTTTGGCCGCTCTATCTCTTTTAGGTGCGTCGCTTTTATTTTTCATCCCTCATACTTAAAGGGAAAAGGTCTATCTGTCAACGTTGAATTGGCTGGTACGAAACACGCCTTTCCAGGTTTGATCTGCATCCCATCGTTCTCTGTGTTTTCTCTTCTGCCTGCGCCTCCGGCCGCAGCAACCCAATCAACCCGAACTCGGGGTGGACCTGTCATCGTGAAAGGGGCGATCCTCCTTGATTTTCCCCATAGTTTTGGCTACTATGTCCCGCTATGAGAAAATCGACCAAGCAGATCATGATAGGGAACGTTGCCATTGGTGGCGGCGCGCCCTGCTCGGTACAATCCATGTGTTCGACCGACACGAGGAACGTGGCCGCGACGCTGGAGCAGATCGGGCAACTGGCTGCCGCCGGCTGCGAGATCGTGCGCTGCGCTGTGCCCGACATGGATGCCGCCGTAGCACTCGGGGAGATCAAGGCCCAAAGCGCCCTCCCGCTGATCGCCGACATCCATTTCGACTACAAGCTTGCTCTCAGGGCGCTTGAATCCGGCGTCGACGGCCTCCGCCTCAACCCGGGGAACATCGGGGAGCGCTGGAAGGTTGCCGAGGTGGTCAAGGCCGCGGCCGAACGCAAGATTCCCATCAGGATCGGCGTGAACGGCGGATCCCTGGAGAAGGAACTGCTGGTCAAGTACGGCCACCCCACCCCCGAGGCGATGGTGGAGTCGGCCCTCGGACACGTGAGGATCCTCGAGGACCTGGGTTACGACCAGATCAAGATATCCATCAAGGTTTCCGACGTGCTGAGGACCCTGGCGGCGTACCGGCTTCTTTCCGACGCCGTCGACTACCCGCTCCACATCGGCGTCACCGAGGCGGGCACCATCTTCTCCGGGACCATCAAGTCGTCCGTAGGGCTCGGCATCCTCCTGCACCAGGGGATAGGCGACACCATGCGCGTTTCCCTGACCGGCGACCCGGTGCACGAGGTGCGCGTCGCCTACGACATACTGAAGTCCCTGGGGATCAGGCAGCGCGGCATCAACTTCGTTTCCTGTCCTACCTGCGGCCGTTGCCAGGTCAACCTGATACCCGTGGCGGAGGAAGTGGAAAGGCGGCTGGCCTACCTTGACGCGAATCTCACCGTTGCGGTAATGGGGTGTTCGGTGAACGGACCGGGCGAGGCACGCGAGGCCGATTTCGGCATAGCCGGGGGGAGGGGAGAAGGGCTCCTCTTCAAGCACGGCGAGATCCTGCGCAAGGTGCCTGAAGCCGAACTCGCGGACGCGCTGGTCGATGAAGTCATGAGAGCGGTAAAGGAAAACACTTAAGGCAAGCGTCAAAACCATTGGCCACAGAGAACATCTGAGCAAATCTGAGAAAGGCAAAACCGGGCTTGAGGTAACATCAAAAATCTTTCAAGCAAAAGAATTGTAGGAAGTCATGCTTCCCATTCTCAGAAGTCCTCAGATTTTCTCCGTGCTAACGGTTTTTGTTTTTGAATTTAAATCACACGAGGTCTAACTAAATGCGCTATTCCCAGTACTTTATCCCGACTGTCAAGGAGACTCCGTCCGACGCGGAGGTCATCTCCCACAAGTTGATGCTGCGCGCCGGCATGATCAGGAAACTTGCCGCCGGCATCTACAACTACCTGCCGCTTGGCCTTCGTTCCATCCGGAAGGTCGAAGCGATCGTCCGGGAGGAGATGAACAGGGCGGGGGCCATCGAACTCCTGATGCCCGCTGTTCAGCCGGCCGAACTCTGGAAGGAGTCGGGGCGCTGGGATTTCTACGGCAAGGAACTCCTTCGCTTCAGGGACAGGAAGGACGCGGAATTCTGCATGGGACCGACCCACGAGGAGGTCATCACTGACCTGGTCCGCAAGGAAGTCCGCAGCTACCGCCAGATGCCGATCAACCTGTACCAGATCCAGGGCAAGTTCCGCGACGAGATCCGTCCGCGCTTCGGCCTTATGCGCGGCCGCGAGTTCATCATGAAGGACGCCTACTCCTTCGACGTCAACGAGGCCGGTGCCGATGTCTCGTACGAGAAGATGTACAAGGCCTACCGCCGGATCTTCGAGCGCTGCGGCCTCAAGTTCCGCGCCGTCGAGGCGGACACCGGGAGCATCGGCGGCAACTACTCGCACGAGTTCATGGTGCTGGCCGACTCCGGCGAAGACGCCATCGTTTCCTGCTCCGCCTGCGAGTACGCGGCCAACATGGAAAAGGCCGAGACCCGCAGGACCGACGCTGTCGACCACGCCGATCCCCGTCCGTTAGAGAGGGCGAGCACGCCGGGCCAGAAAAGCGTGGAAGAGGTCGCCAAGTTCCTGGCAGTGACCACGAGCCAGGTCGTGAAGACCCTGGTGCTGGTTGCCGACGGCGAGCCGGTGGTGGCGCTTGTCCGCGGCGATTACGACCTGAACGAGATCAAGCTGAAAAACCATCTCGGTTGCGCCGAACTGGAAATGGCGGACGACGATGTCGTCCTGAAGGTCACCGGTGCTCCGACCGGTTACGCCGGTCCGGTAGGGCTCCAGGCCAAGGTGAAGGTGATAGCGGATCTCTCCCTGCAAGGGATGCACAACTTCGTCACCGGTGCCAACGCAGGCGACATGCACCTGAAGAACGTGAACCTGGAGCGCGATTTCAGCGTCACCGGTTTCGTCGACATCAGGAACGTCATCATCGGCGATGCCTGCCCGCGCTGCGAGGCCGGCAAGCTCGAGATCTGGCGCGGCATCGAAGTCGGCCACGTCTTCAAGCTTGGCACCAAGTACTCCAAAGCCCTGAACGCGAGCTTCCTCGATGCCAACGGCAAAGAGCAGATCATCTTCATGGGATGCTACGGCATCGGCATCGGGCGAACCGTCGCCGCCTGCATCGAGCAGAACCACGACGAGAACGGCATCATCTTCCCGATCCCCATCGCGCCGTTCCAGTGCATCATTTCCTCCCTCAGCAACAAGGAGGACGAGGTGAAGGCAGCGTCCGAGTCGATATACCAGGAACTCTTGGACGCAGGCATAGAAGTGCTCCTGGACGACCGCGACGAGCGTCCCGGCTTCAAGTTCAAGGATGCAGACCTGATCGGCATCCCGCTGAGGATCGTCGTCGGTGCCAAGGCCCTGGCAGAAGGCAAAGTCGAGCTGAAGGAGCGGAGAAGCGGCGAAGTAGAAATACTCCCGGTAGCCGAAGCCATAGCCAAGGTAAAGTCCGCCGTCAAAGAGGCGCTTAAAGCATAAACCTGAAACCCAAACCATTGGCACGGAGAACTTCTGAGAACCTCTGAGACAGGCCTTAGACCAAGAAGCTTCTGGGGGTAACTCCAGTCTTTGTTTCTCAGATTTCCTCAGACGTACTCCGTGGCCAATGGTTTTGACTCTAAAGCCTTTGGGGTAACTCTAGTTTTGTTTTCTCAGACTTCCTCAGATTTCCTCTGTGGCCAATGGTTTTGACTTTAAAGGATAGGAATATGACCAGAGAAGAAGCAATAAAGAAGATCATCTTCGCCATGGACGTAAAAGAGTTCAGCGATGTCCAGTACTGGGCCGAACTCCTGTCTCAGCATGTCGGCATGTTCAAGGTCGGCAAGCAGCTTTACACCGCCTGCGGTCCCGCCGCGGTCCGCATGATCCAGAAATGCGGCGGCGAGGTGTTCCTCGACCTGAAATACCACGACATCCCAAATACCGTCGCCATGGCGGTCCTGGAGGCAGCCAACCTCGGCGTCCAGCTCTGCGACCTGCACGCGATGGGCGGCTACGAGATGATGAACAAGACCATGGAAACCCTGGACAAGAACTTTCAGGGGTCCACCCCGCGCCCGAAGGTGCTTGCCATAACCGTCCTCACCTCCTCCAACGAGGAGACCCTGCGCGGCATCGGCATCGACATCCCCGTCCCCGAGATGGTGGTGAAGCTCGCCAAGCTGGCCAAGAGCGCCGGAGTCGACGGTGTCGTAGCATCCCCGCAGGAAGTAGGTCTGATCAGGGAAGCCTGCGGCAAAGACTTCCTCGTCGTCACCCCCGGCGTCCGTCCGAGCTTTGCGCCCGCCGACGACCAGAAGCGGATCATGACCCCCGCCGAAGCCGTCAAGGCAGGTTCCGACTACCTCGTTATAGGCCGTCCCATAGCCGCCGCCGAGAGCCCTGTCAAAGCCGCCGAACTGATAGTAGACGAAATAGTAGCCGGCTAGAAAACCCCTTGCCTCCGGGAGATCCGGGGGGGGTAGAGCCCCTCGCCCTCCGGGAGAGGGGCAGGGGTGAGGGCGTTGCCAGCAGCTTGATGCCGACCGGAGAGCAAAGAACAGCATCCAGGAGCTTCACCCATAAGTTCGGAAAGACCTTATGCGGTAGAAGCTCCATCTTTTTTGAGGTACTTATGCAACAAAAAGAAGAAATCATCTACGGCCTGAACCCCGTGATGGAAGCCCTGCGCGGCACCCGTCGCATCTTTGAACTGTTCGTAGCCGGCACCAGCGCCGACAAACGGCTGGAGAAACTGCTGAAACTGGCAGCGGAGCGCAAGGTTCCGGTACGCCAGCGCGAGAAAGCCGACCTGAACCGTCTTTGCGGCACCGACCACCACCAGAGCGTCGCCCTGAAGGTCGAGCCTTTCCCCTATGCCGATCTGGACGACGTGCTGGAGAACATCAAGGAAGAGCCCGACCGACTGGTCCTGGTGCTCGACAGCGTACAGGACCCGCACAACCTGGGCGCCCTGATCCGCAGTGCCGCCTGTGCCGGAGCCCACGCAGTGGTGATCCCCAAGGATCGCGCCGCAGGCGTCACCGCCGCAGCAGAGAAGGCCTCCGCCGGAGCCGCCGGCACCGTTGCCGTCGCACAGGTGGTCAACATCTCCCAAGCCCTGGAGACCCTGAAGCAGGCAGGCTTCTGGATTTACGGAGCCGACGGTTCCGCCAAGCGCACCCTCTACCAAATGGATTTCAGCGGCCCGGTAGCGCTGGTGATAGGCGGGGAAGGGGAGGGGATACGTCCGCTGGTGAGGAAGGGATGCGACGAAGTAGTGAGCATCCCCCTGCAGGGAGGCGTCAACTCCCTGAACGCCTCCGTCGCCGGAGGAGTTTTCCTTTTCGAGGTAGTGCGTCAGAGGCTCTCCAAGAAAAAAGCGTGATCACGTCATGTTTACATTGACTCCCGAGGTGCGCTGTAGTATAAATGTCGAGTTGCACATGACGCGGGGTGGAGCAGTCTGGTAGCTCGTCGGGCTCATAACCCGAAGGTCACAGGTTCAAATCCTGTCCCCGCAACCAAAACACAACAAGGCACTTGGCTAATTCGCTAAGTGCCTTTTTTGTTAGGTCCGACGCAGATATTGACGCAGGTTACATTGACGCAGTTAGATGCTTAAGATACTCCTAGAATCCTCCGCTCTACCATATACCGCTGTTAAGCCCATGAAATCCCACACCCTCCATTGGTAAGATCTTGCCTGGTCGTTCTTGCATCTCGGTGGCAACGATGATATTCTGGTCTTGTATAGACCAAAACAGGAGGGCTCGTATGGACATTGGTGTCTATCAGGCGAAAACACATCTCCCCGAGTTGCTGGCAAAGGTGGCTCACGGTGAACAGGTCACCATCACCCGCCACGGCCAGGCAATTGCCCGCTTGGTGCCGGCCGAGCCGGTCCGGCAGCGGGACGTGCTGGGAGTGATTGAAGAGTTGAAAACCCTAGCTAGGGGGAGGCACGCGGATATGCCGATCAGGGAGATGATTGCCGAGGGTAGGCGATGAATCGGTTCGTGCTGGATACGTCGGTTGCCGTTTCCTGGTTCTTTGAAGACGAGACGGGGGAATACACAGCCACGGTGCTTGAAAGTCTCACTGACTGGGAAGCTGTGGTACCCTCCCTCTTGCCGCTGGAGGTGGCGAATGTGCTCCTCGTGGCCGAGCGTCGTAAACGATGCAGCGAAGCCGAGGCGGTCCGATTCATCGAGCTTCTGGAAAGCCTTCCCATCACTACGGACGACGATACGGCCCGCCGTGCCCTGAATCGGACCTATCAGCTCGCTCGGGAATACGGTTTGACCTCCTACGATGCTACCTACCTGGAACTGGCTATGCGTCTCGGCGTGCCGCTGGCAACCATGGATAGGCAACTCGCAGATGCAGCGATTAAGGCCGGTGTTGAGATCTTCCTGCAGAAATGATGTGCCCCGCAACACCCTCTCGCAACACTCCGCAATGCTATTCAATCGTTTTCATCAGCTCGTAGGCGATGTTGGTGCTTTCGAGGCGCATGATGCTCTCTTCCGCGCTCCCGTAACTCAATAGATTGATGCTCCCGTACCACACTATCTTTTCGTCGACAATGGCGAACTTTTGATGGATGCCGGGGCGAAAAGCCAGAGTTACTCCGGCATCACACAGTGAGGCGAGAGTCGCTTTTAGCGTAACGGCATCCATTCCATCACAGTTCTCCACCGGTCTAGTCACTACTGTCACCCTGACATTATTCCCGAGGGCGACCAGCAGCTGTTGCATCATCAGGATCGTTCTTTTTCTTGTAATGAAGGGGCTGACAATGAGAATGTCTCTTTTGGCCGAGAGGATATCATTGTTATAAACTGGCAGGAAATTGCCATTATCAAAGATGATGTCGACAGCCTCCCCCAGGAGACCTTCCCCTCTTGATTTGTAGCCGATGGACGCGTAACCGTTGAGGCGCTTCTGGTACATCCTCGCCAGCATGCTCACGTGGGTATCAACGTAGTCGTATATTTGTACATCCTTCTTGTTCTCAAAAAGCCTGTGCAGCCTTCCTGCATATTGCTGCACGGTGCCTTTCCAGGAGATTGGCATGGTTAGAAAAAGCGTGTCGAGACGGGGCTCATCGAATCCCTCCCCGACGTACTTCCCGGTTGCTACCAGTACCATCTTCCGATCGCCGGGTGTCTCTGCTATGCGCTTCAAAATCTCTCCGGCTTCTCTCGTTCCACGACCTCCAGTCAGAGTAATAACTTCCGGAATTTTCCTGTCAAGCGCGGCAGCAAGCAGCCTTACATGCGCGGTCCTTTCCGTTAACACGAGACAGTTCCTGCCGTTCTCATAGCTTTTCACCACATCGTCCACAATCTGCTGGTTGCGCAACTCATCGGCCACCATGGCGGCATAATGTTCCTGAATCGAGACATCCTTCTCATCTCGCCCCGGCGGGGATCGGAAGGAGGTGAACCTTGGTGTGACGAGATGATCGAATGGCCTTTTCTCCGCCTGTTTCTTGGCGTCATCCCGATACCTGATCGGCCCGCATTGCATGAGGATGATAGGATGATGACCGTCCTTTCTGACAGGGGTAGCAGTCAAGCCATACACGTACTTTGCTGCGGCTGTCTTCAGTATCTCCTCGAAGCTGAAGGCTGCAACATGGTGGCATTCATCAACGATGATCAAGCCGTAGTCCTTGACACAATCCCTGACATCCCCCTTCCTGCTTAGCGATTGCATCAATGCGATATCAATAATTCCGCTGAGGTTGTCTTTGCCTTGTCCCAACTGTCCTATGATGCTCCTTGCCTTTTTTCTGCCTCTCCTTTTCCCGGTCGGCTGTTCCTCCGGCATGCACTCATTGATGGTGAGGAACTCCATCAATTTGCTTCTCCATTGGGAGACCAGATTCGTCTTATCAACGATAATAAGGGTGTTCACCTTCCTTTCCGCAATCAGCTTTATTGCCACGACTGTCTTGCCGAAAGCCGTCGTCCCCGATAGCAGCCCGTTATCCTGGGCGAGCAGCCTTTCCAGCGCCATCGGCTGGTCCTCCCTGAGGTCACCGTTAAACTCGACGTCGATCCTCCGGCCTCCATTGCTTCTGTCCAGCCATGTCAACTCCACGCCATGTTCTGCTAATACGGAGCCGAGTTCCTCCTGGCATCCCCTCGGCAAACAGAGATGTTGGGGGGTATCTTCCGCGCAGCAGATTATTCTGGGCTTGTCGAAGGTCGGCATGCGCATTGCCTGAAACTTATAGAACTCCGGATTTTCTTAATGCCGCCAGGCGTTTCAGTCGGTTGAGCGCCCGTTCCGAAATGCCGGCCTTCGGGATGAAGAGCATGTTGGCTTTTACAATTTCCAGCTTCCGAGGGAAGTCCCCTTCCGACAATTTGACTTCAACCGCTTCCCAGGGCTTTTGAACCTCCTCTTCGTCCGGTTTGAGTACTCCCAGTTCGTGCCCTTGGCACAGCATGGCTGAAAGCGATCTCGCGTCATTCTCCGACAACCGCTTTATTGAGGCGAGGAAGGCCCACTGGTCAGTGTAGGGGACAAACTCCTCGTCCACGAATTCGCTGTTCCCAGCCCTTCTTGCCTCTTTCTGCAAAGGCAAGGCTATGAGATTGCCGAAACCGCCCTTCGGCATGGTGTCCTGATTTGGGAAGAATCTGTCGTAGGACTTGAAGGTGATCTCGTGTCGCTTGCTGGTGGCGCAGGTCAGCAATGATGTGCCGAACTTCCTTGCTAACGCTGACGGTACCGGACTATCGAAGAAAATCCAGACATGACCGCCGTTGCCGGATCGGGAACGCTCGACGGCAACCGGGATGTCCGCTTCGCGGCAGACTGCTCTCAATACTGAGATATCCTTTTGCCACTCTCCCTTATCGAAGTCGATTGCCAGGAACCAGCATGTATCGTCAGGGAGCATTGGGTACATCCCTATGACGACCTCCCCAAGAAGGTGTTTTTTCACAGCACCCTGGTCCAAGGACGCATATGCCTTGTTATCGCAATGAGTGCAGGTTACGCGGGGTTTCAGGCAGGTTCCTCTTTCCCATTCATTCAGGCAGACAGGGGAGTAACCTGACTTATGGTCCCTTTTACCTTCCCATCTCTTTGCGTAGACATCGTCCCGTCCCTTGAAGAGCGACATGAAGAGGCCGATCTTATCGGCCACATCAGACGCGTTGCTCACTGCGGGTCGCGGTATGGAATCTTTTCCTTGTGGACTGGCAGCTGTTTCAGGCGCGTGATCTTCGCTTCCGGTAGAAAGAAACAGTTCCGCAATACCCAATTTGGCTTTTAAAGCATGGTTCTGTTCTTTTAACCTTCTGTTCTCAGCAACAACCGTTTGGTAGAGTTGCAACAGCTCTTCGAAAGAGGAATCTTCAGCGTTCACATTGGACCTCGACGATCTATCTACGGAAAAGCGGCTCCCAGCCCCTGCGGTAGAACAGGATAGAGAGGCAGTGAGACCCGTCTATACTTTCTCCTGCCACATCTTGAATTCCGCCGGCCGCAGGCGGAATCGGGCGATATTCCCTTCGTGTAAGCCCCTCAATTCTGCCTGCACCAGAGTGATGAACTTTTGACGGTCACCTTCCGGAAGGTGTTTAGCGGTCCACCCATTGACAAATTCCTGAGTTCCCGCAGCAGGGTTTAGGACAACGTCGCGGATCACCTCAGTCAAGGCAGAGCGGTATTTCAGGCGGAACGGGTCCGGTTCCCCCAACTCTTCCCTGGCGCTCAGGTAGCGTTTCACCGACCGCTCGTACCCCCAGACAAAGATGTCGCGCAAAAGCTCGATACGGTTCGACTCATATACCCCAAGGATCCCCTCGACGTAGGCTTGTTTTGGCACGTCTATGAAGGATAACGGGCAGAGGTTGTTTCTGGTAAGAGGTATGTTAGCCGAGAGGCGGGCCACCCGCTTATTAACATCCTCAAATGGCTGCAGATAGGAGAGATGCACCAAAGCGAAGAACGATTGCTCGAAGGGGTCGATGATGGTATCCGCCGTATCGAGAACCCGCTGAAAGTATTCGTCCAAAAGTTGCGGGGCTGATAGCGGTGTGTAAACCGAACCGCCGATGCCGACGGCAATCTGACGCAGCCGGCCGCAGGCCTCCGGGTTGGGGAGAAGGTTGTCGGACAGGAGCGCGTGGAGGTTCAGGACGGAATACCTGTTGAAGCCGATATCATCGGCCGACTCTACAAGAAACTCGATGGCCTGCTTGTGATTCAGGATCATCTGGGTTTCCAGCGCATCCTTCCCGTCTGCCGCCTGGCCGAAGGAGATCAGTTGCTCGGTTTCCAGCAGGGAGTAGGTATTGCCTTCCAGATAGCTGGACGCCCAGGAAAGGTCGATGAGCAACCTGCCCATGACCTCTCGTGCCACGGTGCCGGCGGGCAAGACCCTTTGGTGGGAGCGGCCGATTTGATGCAGATGGGAACGGATGGCGTCGTCAAGATACGGTCCCGACTGGGGATAGGAGAGGAGAAAGTCGCGTTTATAACCGACCGGTTCTCGACGTTGAATCGGCTGGCTGACATAACTGCGGACTGCGCGTCCGGCCTCGGAGAGGGGAATGAGCGATTCTCCAGGTTCCGCGATTTTGGCCGACTCTGGTACAAGTGGCCAATATACGCGTCCCTTGAATACTCCGGTGGCGCGAATGCGGTTGCTCTCTATGAGAACACTAAGACGGCGCAACAGGGAACGACGATTCAAAACCATTCCTGCTGCGGAAAGGGCCTTCTCCAGGTCGGTTATACCGACTCCATGCGGATACGACGCAATCTGCTGCTCGATCTGCCTCAGTTCCTGTTCTGCACTATGATTAGGCACAAGACATCCTTTCTGTCGCGAAAATTCTTTTCGTGACAAAATCATACGCTTTTTGTCACGAAAATCAATATTCGTGACATTGCCTCAGCGGTCCCTGTCAACATCAGTAGCTTGCGTTCCTGGCGTACTTCGCGCTACGGCTTTTGCTTGTTGCGCCCCAGGAAAGGGGTGCTAATGTATTGGGAGTTGCTAATCAAACTAGGGAGGTGCCCGCTATGGCGAAAAATCCGTTAGGTGGGGGAAGCGACGAAGAGGTGATTCGCGTGACTGGAGACCTCATCAGCACTTTGGCGAAGGACTCCTCTATTCTGGAAAGCATCACCTTGCTGTTGCCGGATCTTCAGAAGATCCAGTCCGCCCATGAGCGCCACCGCAACCTGTTTAGCGATGTGTTAGGTGGCAACCGCGAGAAGGAGGGGGAACTGCAGGCGGTCCGGCAAGAAGTCAGTACGCAGCTTGGGCTGTTTCGCGGAATGGCGGTACTAGCGGGGAGCCAGGACCCCAGCATCCCTCAGAAGCTCGGATGGGCTCACCCGCAGCCCATAACGAAGCGGAACGCAGGCCATTTGACCGCTACGGAAAACTTCAGACTGGTGTATGACGGACACGTTTTGATAGCGAGGGCGAATGCGGTCAAAGGCGCAAAGAGTTACGAGGTGTGGGGCTGTGATGGCGATCCCCTAATAGAGAGCAACTGGAGGCACATCACTACCTCTGGTCGGGTGAAACGGATCGAGTTAACCGGCCTCACTCCCGGAAAGGTGTACTACTTCAGGATCAGAGCGATCTCGTCCACCGGCCCGGGGCCTTGGTCCAACTTCCTCAGCATGATGGCCATCTAGATCTTCAGCTCTCAACGACGCGGCCGCCATCGCCTGCTCTCCTTTCCCCTCTGCAGCAGGCGGTGGTGGCCTTCACAATCACCCATCCCCGCAGTTTTCTGAACAACTGCCCACTTGTTTAGAAAACCTACCCAGTTGTCTGTAAAACCTGCCAAGTTTTCCGAAAACCTACCCAGTTGTTCCGAAAACATGCCAAGTTGTTCCGAAAATATGCCCAGTTGTTCCGAAAACTGCCCAGTTGTTCCGAAAACTGCCCAGTTGTTCCGAAAACTGCCCAGTTGTTCCGAAAACATACCCAGTTGTTCCGAAAACATACCCAGTTGTTCCGAAAACTGCCGAGTTGTTCCCAAAACGTGCCGAGTTGTCCCCAAAACATGCCAAGTTATTTCGCCCCCCCCCAAGTAGTTCAAGAAAGATGTCTGGACGTGGGCGTGTGAAGAGCTTTGTGTAAATGGCCGCAGTTAGGATTTTGGCAGTCTGTCTTCAAAGAGGATTGCGAAGCGGGCCATTGCCGCTTTCCAGTTGGGGCGGGCGGGACGCTGGTAACTTGTGTAACATATAGGGCCGCTGTCAGCACCGACTTTTCAAGCATTGAAGCACCTCGGCGTTCCGTGGAAGAGGGTAAAATGCTGCTAACTTGAGTGAGATTTGAAGGAAGGAGGAAACGTCTTCGGTATTGCGCTAATCCGGCCCCGCTTCGCGACCAACAATCTCTGTCATGGCCGCACCAAGTTCAGGTATCTTATTTTGCACGATATCCCAGACAAGCTCGTAATCGACGCCCAGATAATCATGAATCAGTTTGTCCCTGGTTCCGGCCATCTTCCGCCATTCAACCTGGGTATACTTGGCACGAAACTCATCGGGAATCTGTTTGACAGCTTCGCCTATTATTTCGAGACTCCTGACAAATGCCCTCTTTAGCGTCTCATCCTGAAGAAAGAGTTCGCGCGTCGTCAGCTTGGAAGCCTCCATCAGGTACTCCGATTCCAGCAAGATATGCTGGCAGTAGCTAATGGATGGTTTCATAAAAGACTTCTCTCTCAATATATGGCCGCATGAACGGGCTTATGGATTCAGGCGTGAGCAGATCGACCTTTTTGCCAAACATGTCTTCCAAGAAAAAACAGATCTCCATGAAGTTGTCATAGCTCTTCTTCCCCTCATCAAATTCAACGAGCAGGTCAATGTCACTCTCCTCTCGCTGCTCTCCCCGCGCATACGAGCCGAACAGGCCAATTCGCTTTATACCGTGCTGGATCAGGAAATGGTCATTTTCCCGGATCTGAGACATGATGTCATCGCGCGTCATGGAAATCCCCCCCTTCCGTTGCCGTGGGATTATACAGATTATTTGTGAGAAATCAATCTCTTGGAAAAACATCCAACTTCCACCTCACGGCGTCATAGGCAGGTCGCGACAAACATTTTTCCAAGAAAACGAGAAAAGATGGCAATCAAGGCTAAAAACATCCAATGAAACATGACAAGACACTCAGACGGGACGCCGGGAAAGCGCCTGTAAATGCCGCAAAAAGCAAGTGGTGCGAAACCACAACGAAGAAGGCAACGGCGGAGGGGGCGGGTGAACGCTGGGGGACACACATCTCAGACATCTTGGCCCTCCGGGGCCAAACAAGGTGGCTGATCTGAGACAGGCTGGTGACTATCTTGCCTTGGAGAACTCTCAGGCTGCGGCAAAGATGGCGGCGCGGATTCAGGAAGCGGTGGAATACCTGCTTGATTATCCCGGCATAGGGCGGGCGGGAAGGTTATCGGACACGAAGGAACTCGTCGTCACAGGGACTCCATTCATTGTCATCTATCGGCTGCGTTCTCCGACGTTGCAGATTTTAAGACTGCTTCATCATGCCCGGAAATGGGGCTAACTTCCAGCACACATCACGACTCGTGAGAGGCTAGAAGTTTCAGTACCCACCGCTTATCAGCAGGCGCCCGCCCCCCTCAGCAGTCCACCGAGTTGGCTTCTCCCTCCCACACATTCGCTTTTGACAACGTCGGCTGTTGTATTAAAATGTGCTAACTTGTCTTGCCGAAGGGGGATAGCACTATGAGCTGGCATATCGCTGTGCAAAACGCCCACAAAAGACTGAACTCCCCTCTCATTCCCTCTTCACTGGAACTAATTTCACTGATCAAACAAGTGAATCCAACGAAGGTCTGCCTGTCCGATGCCGAGCGCGAGCATGGCTATGTGATGAAGTCGAGACTCCAGAATCTGCTTTTGGAACAGTACGGGGAGACCTTCTGGCTCGCCCCCCACCCCCTTGACTCAAACATCGTCCTGATCAAGCACATCGCTCTTCCTTCCATCGACGCCTGCCACGCCAAACTGGCTGCTCTCTCCTGTAAGGCCCTTGATTGTGTTGCCACCCACGACCCGGCACTGGCGGCCACCAAATCCCAGAAGAAACCACGCAAGGTGCCTAGGGAAGGGACCTCCGCCGGCGAGTCCCCGACGGAACTCTGGAAGAGGGCACAATGCTTCCTTGATGGTTTCGACTTCGCCGCCGCGGCAGAGCTTTTGTGCAGCATCAGGATTTTGGACCGTGACGAGCTGCCGCTCGTCGAGCGGGCTGCCCGTGCCCTGGTGGAGGAAATCGGAGCCTACCCGCAAGCCGTGGAATTGTTGTTGGCGCAGCAGAACCAGTATCTGCGCCACCCGGGGCTTCGCGTGCTGCTGGCCCGGGCCTATTACCTCAGCGGCGCGCTGCCCGAGGCCAGGGCCATTTTCGACGACTTGCACCGGGGCGAACTGGACAAGGAAGCCCTCGTCGCGTATGCCGACATAGTCTATAAAGATGGCAACCTCTTGCCGGCCCTGAAGCTTTTGAAAGCGGCAGAGGAAACGGAAGGTTATGCGGGGAGCCTGGAAAGCCTGAAACAGGAGGTCGAGTCGGCCTTGCAGGCGATGGCGGAGCCGCTCCTGGAGCGAGCCCTCTCGGCGCTGGACCGTGCAGACATGCCGGAGGCGGAGCTTTGGGCGCGCCAGGTGCTCCAGCTCTGCCCGAACAACCAGAGGGCTCGCGACATCGTGGCCCGCATGGACTCCGAGAAGCAGGCCGCCGAAATCGCCGCCTTGTGGGAAAGGCTCGCGCAGACGGAACGGTGCGAGGGGAGGCTGGAACTCCTGGAGCAACTGTCGGGTCGTGACCGCGCCAGCCGGGAAAGGATCGCGAGCATGATCGCAGGCGAAAAAAGCAGGCAGAAAAAGGAATCGGCACAGGCACAGCTCGAGCGTCTCCGCACCCTGGCAAAGGAGAGCGCGTGGCCGGAGGCCTTCGACGTCGTCTGGTGGCTGCAGGGCCAGATGGATCAGGACGAAGCCTGCCGGGAAGCCTGCTCCATCTCTCCCTACCTTTCGGTGTTGTACGAAAACAGAAGGCTTAGGAGGCTTTCGGAAAGGAGCGCCAGGCAGGTGTGGCTCGACCTGGTGAGGGCCATGACATCCGTTGGCTCGGGACACCCGGAGCCTTCCCTGAAGATCCTGGAAGGGGTGAAGCATTACTTTGAAAGGTACGAGGCGTTCAAGGAGGTCTACGAGCTGTCTTTGAGAGGCGAGCAGGAAAAGGCCAGAGAGGAGATCAAAGCGCTCCTCCTGGTCGCGTCCCGGGAGGACACCAGCCTGAGCCAGGCCCAGCACTGTCTCAGTGCCGCGCGCAGGGCCATGGTTCATCTCCCAGCAGAAGAAAGCGCCGAATACTGCCGCATTCTGGAGGCGCGTATCGCCGAGTTGACGCCGCCGGAGCCGGAAGAAGAGCTGATCGAGGCTTATAAGTATTTCGCCAGATCCGGCATTCATGAAAAAGCCGCCATCGTCAGGAACTGCATGTCCGATCAGGCGGTTCTGGACCGGGTTGACGCCGAGCTTGCCGAGTACTTCGCCATAGAACGGTCTCCCGTGCGCCTCGAATTTTCGGACACCCTGCAGGTCGACCTTTCGAGCGACCAGCCCTTGCTGTGGGTCGGCTCAACCGACCGCCATCTTCTGCTGCGGGAAGCCGACGATGCCATTTTGGTCGTACATCTCGAAAAGATGACGGCGACGAGATTCGCTTCACCGCATTTTAAGGACCTCCATATCGCGGACTTCATCCCCCCGGACGACACTTTCCTTTTCCGGAATATGCAAGACCCCCTGCCGAGGTGGCGGGCGGAGCTCAGCGATGAAAAAAGCGCCTTCACGGCCTGTTTCAATATTACGGAATTATGTGAGAGCGAGGATGAGTGCCCCGTGGCCGTGTATCTCTCCTCGGAACGGGTCACAGATTACTACGTCGTTCTTCACGACTTCGAAGGTGTCAAGCCGGGGAGGGTGGTAAGGAAAAGACTGGGAAGCAGAAGCCCCGTCAGCGATTCCATAAAGATCGGGGACAAGGTCAAACCGGAGATGAAACGGCTATCATGGCATCCGGACAAATTCATCATTGGAGCGGAAGACCTAATGAAAGTCTGCGCCAAGAACCTCACCTCCGATTACAGAATCGACATGCCTCCGAGCGATATATGGGCAATCGACCTGCCCAACGGGCATTTCTACTACTTCGATCGCGCCATACTGAAGAGGACCGACCTGGAGTTCGATCACATCGAAAGGTTCGTGAATTCCCCGTGCTGTTTCTATTTTCAGGAGTTCCACCAGAAACTGGGCCTATGTCCCACTACCAACACCTTGATGGTGGGCCTTGGCCCGAAGGCCGCCCTTTACGATTTCGTCGGCAACAGGATTTCGACGCCATTCAGTTGGGGGCGCGTGATCGGTACCAGGCCGGCACGCAAGTGGTACTGTTACGACTACTGCAAGGAGACGCGGACCCTTACCTTGAGGGACGTCACCGAGGAACTGTCGACTTTGCTGGAATGGGAGGAGGCGGCAACACCGTTGGGTGACACCAAGGAGAAGAACCCGGACTGGCATCTGAAACTGCACAGCCAGCTTTACTTCGGGCTCAAAGGGGAAGAGGAACCGGAGGAACCTCTCAGTGGCGAGGGGGGCACCATGTAAGGGGGATTTTGGAAGCGCGTACAAAGGGTTGATGTTCAGCGGCAAAACCGTTATCTTCAACTTCTTTTTTACACGAACAGCCAGTTTTAAAAGGACCAGAAGAACGTGACCAAAAAAACCGATGCCATCTACGCTGCTCCCCTGCAGGAAATGATCGATTTTCAATTCAACGAACGGGTCGTCGCCGTCTTTCCCGACATGATACAACGCTCGGTCCCCGGCTACGGCATGATCATATCCAATATCGGCATCCTCGCCGCGAAATACGCCCAGGCCGGGAGTCGATGCTATGATCTCGGCTGTTCCCTCGGGGCGGCTAGCCTCGCCATGCGCCAGCGGATCAATCAGCCGGACTGCGGCATTATTGCCGTCGATAACTCCCCGGCGATGATCGAGCGCGGCCGCGAACTCTTGGCTCGCGACTCCGTGCCGACCGTTCCGGTGACGATGGTCTGTGCCGACCTCCAGGAGGTCGCTATCGAGAACGCCTCGGTCGTCGTCCTCAACTTCACCCTGCAGTTCATTCCCCCGGCGCAGCGCCTGGCGCTGATTCAGCGGATCTTTGCGGGGCTGAAACCGGGCGGCATCCTCATCCTCTCCGAGAAGATCGCTTTCAGCGAGCCGGGGCGGCAGCACTTTCACGAGGAACTGCATCACGACTTCAAACGGGCCAACGGCTACAGCGATCTCGAGATCAGCCAGAAGCGGTCCGCGCTGGAGAAGGTGATGATCCCGGAGACCCTCGCCTGTCATCGGGAGCGGCTGCAGGCGGCTGGGTTCTCTTCCTCCGATCTTTGGTTCCAGTGCTTCAACTTCGCCTCTCTGGTCGCGATCAAATGAATTTCTACGATCCCCTCTATCCGCAACTAGCCGCCATGGGCCAGGAGCGCTGGTCAGAGCAACTGCAAGCGACCCTGCCCGAGAGAATGGTCCTCGACAATCACGGCAAGATGGCGGGCTGGCTGAGCGCTCTGCGGTCGCTGCCGGAGATACGCCCGTCCCGAATTGCGCTGCGAGACGATGTCACCATCGGCTCCAGCGCCGATCTCGGCCAGACCGACCGCGAAGAGGTGATCGCCCGACTCCAGGCCTTTCACCCCTGGCGTAAAGGGCCCTACAATTTCTTCGGCATCGCGATCGATACCGAGTGGCGCTCCGACTGGAAGTGGGAGCGCGTTCTGCCCCACATTCAGCCGCTGGCCGGACGCAGGGTCCTCGATGTCGGCTGCGGCAACGGCTATCACGGCTGGCGCATGCGCGGCGCCGGCGCCGACTTCGTCCTCGGCATCGAGCCCTTCCTGGTTTCGGTGCTGCAGTTCCAGGTGATGCAACGCTACCTTCGCGATCCGCAGCATCATGTCATCCCCATCGGGATCGAGGATGTCCCCCCTAATCTTGCCTGCTTCGACAGCGTCTTCTCCATGGGCGTCCTCTACCATCGTCGTTCCCCTCTCGACCATCTTTTCGAGTTGAAGGGGTGTCTGCGCCCGGGGGGAGAATTGATTCTGGAGACGCTGATTGTCGAAGGGGATCAGGAGACGATCTTCATGCCGCAAGGACGTTACGCCAAGATGCGCAATGTCTGGTTCCTACCGTCGATTGCGGCGATGACCTTGTGGCTTAAGCGCTGCGGGTTCACGGAGATTGCCTGCGTCGACGCCAGCCGCACCAGCCGCGAGGAACAGCGCTCGACGCAGTGGATGCACTTTGAATCGCTGGCGGATTTTCTTGATCCCGATGATGCGCAGAAGACGATTGAAGGGCACCCGGCACCGCTGCGGGCGATCTTTACAGCGACTAAACCGTAGGACAACGAAAGGAGGATTCATCATGACAACAGGTACCATCCGGCTCCACCGTGTGCTCCGTGCGAATCCTGAGCGTGTCTACCGGGCGTTTTTAGACGATGAAGCTCTGGCAAAATGGCTTCCCCCCTACGGCTTCACCTGCAAGGTTCACCACCTGGAGGCCAAGGTGGGCGGGACCTACAAGATGTCGTTCACGAACTTCTCAACAGGCCGCGGCGACACCTTTGGCGGCGAGTATCGTGAACTCGTTCCGTACGAGAAGATTCGCTATACCGACAGGTTCGATGATCCGAACTTGCCCGGAGAAATGCAGACGACGGTAACCCTGAAGCAGGTGTCGTGCGGAACCGAACTCGACATAGTACAGGAAGGGCTGCCCGAGGCCATCCCGGTCGAGATGTGCTATCTCGGCTGGCAAGAGTCCCTCGCACAGCTCGCAAAGCTCGTAGAGCCCGAGATCCAGGATTAACGCGCCACGGGTTGTCGCGGCGCCGAGGCGGGCTAAGAACTCAGTAGTAGCAAGAAAAGCTTTGCCAGCCCTTGTTAATAATGCTACGAATGAGACGCGTGGGTCATAGAAGACTAAATTAAAGAGGTAAGACGCTACCTTGGTTGTATGTACGCTAAGTTACGGAGAATCCTATGAAAAAACTCAACGAAAGAACAATCAGCAAGCGTGAAAATCGGATACCGGAACTGGCCGAAGATGCTGTCAAGCAGGCCCGTACAAGAACGCTGGCATCAGGGCGTAGTGTGGTTGAGGCTGTCGATGGCAAACTGATAGAATCTCACCCTGATGGAACTCACAGTGTGCTCAAAACAGTCCCCGCACCGACTCAGGTGGCTGTTGGTCAGAAAAAGGTCCGGAAGGTTAAATGACCCTTGCCAAGCCGCGCTTGCGTATGTTTGCCGGTCCAAACGGATCAGGGAAGAGCACCATCAAGGCTGTTGTTGAAGCCGAGATTGGGGCCGATTTGTTGGGGGTGTACCTCAATGCCGATGATATGGAGGTGGACGTCAGCCGCTCCGGGTACCTTGATCTAGCTACGTATGGTGTAACCACCACCGCTGATGAAGTGCGCAGCTACTTTCGGAACTCTAAACTACTTGCTGAGAAGGGCCGGTCTGATGCTGTCGCAAGGCTGGAATTTTCGGATAACAAGATATCTTTTACCACTGTAGAGATAGATTCATATTTCGCCTCCGTTGCGGTTGATTTTTTGAGGCATAAGCTAGTCGAGGCCGGTGTAGACTTCACTTTTGAGACAGTGATGTCTCACCCCAGCAAGGTAGAGTTCCTCAAACTTGCCCAGGAATCGGGGTTCCGAACGTACCTGTACTTTGTGGCGACTGAAGACCCCGAAATTAATCTCTCCCGAGTGGCAAGCCGCGTCGCCGAGGGTGGTCATGATGTGAGTAGAGAAAAAATTGTCTATCGTTACGAGCGCTCGCTAGACTTACTGGCAGACGCGGTGCAGTACACCAATCGGGCCTACATATTCGACAACTCATCGGCTGAAAAGGTCTGGGTCGCTGAAGTCACCGAAAATTCCATCCTCGAATTAAAATCCGATACCATGCCCAACTGGTTCAAGACAGCATTGTGGGATAAGTTCGCTGTTGAGGAAGAACCTGTATAGGCCAAGCAGTGATTCACAGACCGGGAAACGGCCCCCCGCATGGGCGTTCCTCTTTCCCTAAAACATTACAAGGCATTTAGCTATCTTAGCTGAGTGCCTTTTTCATTCCTCCCGGTTTTCACCCAGCCCCACCCCGACCCTCCCCTTGAAGGGGAGGGGGAATTGTGCCCCCCCCTGGCTGATGGTCTATCAGGTTACCCCACTGTCATTGGCAGTAGTTTTGTGGCTAGTAGTTACCAATCGCAAGACCTTAAATTATTTAAGATATTTCGCGGCCCGCCGAACAGTATCTCAATGTCACACTACCAATATGAATAATTGGAAGTGGCAGTGGAGGACAGTCAATGGGAGGCGGAAATTGTCTTATTGGACGTCAGGCCATTCTCAACCGCAATGAATCAATTGTTGCGTATGAACTGCTGTTCCGATCCGTGGCGTCCCCTTTCTCCATGGTCGGTGATGCCACCCAGGCGACGGCCAACGTCATCGTGAACTCCCTGACAGAGTTCGGCCTCGAGAACCTCCTCGGGCAGCACAGGGGATTCATCAATCTCGACACCGATCTGCTGATGGATGACTCGCTGAACATCCTCCCCAAGGGTCAAATCGTCATTGAACTGCTTGAAACCATAGAAGTTACCCCCGCATTCGTTGAGCACTGCCGCAGTCTCAAGGGACTCGGATTTACCCTTGCCCTAGACGATCACGACTACAACCCGGACTTCCACGAGCTATACAACATCGTCGACATCGTCAAGGTCGATCTCATCCAAAGCCCCGTCGCGCAGCTCGGAGAGTCGATAAAGCAGTTCAAGCGCTATCCGCTACAACTGCTCGCCGAGAAGGTGGAGACCGACGAGGAGTTCCAGAGCTGTCTCGGGCTTGGATTCGACCTGTTTCAGGGATACTACTTTGCCAAGCCATCCCTCATGAAGAAGAAGCGTCTTGGCGAATCGACTACCACAATGCTGAAGCTGATGCGGCTGCTCGACGAGGACGCGGAACTGGCGGAGATCGAGGAAATCATCAAGAAAAGTCCCGGACTCACCTACAAACTGTTGCTGCTGGTAAATTCGGTCGGAATAGGCGCTCGCAGCAAGATCGAAAGCGTCCGCCACGCCATCACGATAATCGGACGACACCAGATCAAGCGCTGGGTGCAACTGGCGCTCTTCGCCGGGGACGACTCTCGCGGCATGGAAAATCCTCTCGTCGAGATGGCGGCTGTCAGGGCAAGCATCATGGAGAACCTGGCCTGTCGGCATCCTGTTTTGAAAAACGACCGGGAATCCGCGGAAAAGGCCTTTATCGTGGGGATACTTTCGATTCTGGACAGTGTCTACGAGGTTCCCATGGATGACGTACTGCGCGCTCTGAACCTCTCCGAAGATATCAGGGACGCATTGGTCTCTCACGCCGGTGACTTCGGACGCCTGCTCCATGTGGCCAAGCACCTTGAAGCGATGGATAGCGATGCCGTACTTTCGTGTCTGGGTAGCGCCGGATTGACGTTGGACAACGTACTTCAGGCCCAAATGAACGCCTATGCCTGGCGCTCTCAAATTGGTTGACTCAAGCAAGAAGTAGTGCAGCGAAATCTACCGAGTGGCTAGCGGGTCTCAGCTTTTGCGGACTACCAGGACCGTCAGGTCGTCCGTGAGGGGAATTCCCGGGGGGGCCAGCGCCGCTATCCGAGCCACCATCTCCCTGGCGTCCGGCGCTCCTGCCAGTCGGGAAGCTATCATGCCGTGATCGGCCTCCGGCATGGCGTCAATCACGCCGTCGCTGTACACGACCAGGGCGTCGCCTGGCTCGAAGACACACCCTCCCTCCTGATAGTTCTCTGCCGACGAGATCCCCAAAGGGAGACCGCGCGGGAGCAGTTCCTCCACCCTGCCGTCTTTGCGCCTGAGGAAGGCATAGCCGTGGCCGCAGTCCACGTACGTCAGCAGAGATGCCTCCACGTTCAGCCTCGCCAGGAAAAGGGTCACGAAGCTTTCGGAACTGTTCAGGTCGTGCTGAAGGGACTGTTCTGCGAGCTTGATCGCCAGCGAGGGCTGAACACGCAGGGTTACCGCACGTAGCGATGCCCGTACCGTCGTCATGAGCATGGCCGCCGCGAGCCCCTTGCCCATCACGTCACCGAAGGTGATGGTTACGATGCCCGGCATCGTCTCGTACCAGTCGTAGAAATCGCCGCCGACCTGGCGGGCGGGAAAGCATGACGCGGCGATCTCGAAACCGGGCAGGAAGAGGGGCGCCTGGGGTAGCAGCAGTTTCTGCATTTCGGCCGCGCAGTTCAATTCCGTCTGCAACTGGCAGCGGCGCATCTCGCTTTGACGCAGCGCCTCTTCGGCGCTTTTTCGCGCCTGGCGATCCGCCGCATCGCGCAGTTCGCGCCTGATGGCAGGCACCAGACGGGCCAGGTTGCTTTTCTTGACGAAATCATGGGCTCCCGCCTTGAGCAGCGCCACCGCCTCCTCTTCGCCGATGGCGCCGGAAACCACGATGAAGGGGCGGTCTGCAAGCTCCCGTTGCCAGAGCGCCAGTGCACCCTCGACGCTGAATTCCGGCATGTGACAATCGGATATCGCCACATCCCACGATCCGCTACCAAGCGCCCTCTCCATGGCCGGCGCGGTGCAGATGCGCTCGGCGTAGGGTTCAAGCCCTTCCTTGCGCAGGGCCCGGATCAGGAGTTGGGCATCCTTTTCGTAATCGTCGATGATCAGTACTCGAAGAGGCTCGCTCATTTTTGACTCCTTACTCGCTCGATGGGCGCTTGCCGCCTGACAGACACAGCTGTCTTAAATTCCCTTTGTCCGAGCCTCCTGAAGGGTGAAATGGAAGGTCGCCCCCTTTCCCGGCGCCGACTCCGCCCAGATCTTGCCGCCGTGCCGCAGGATGATCCGCTCGACCGTCGCCAGCCCGATGCCGAGCCCCGGGAACTCTTCGGCCTGGTGCAGCCGTTGGAACGGCAGGAAGAGCTTGTCGGCGTGGGCCATGTCGAAGCCCGCCCCGTTGTCCCTGACGAAGTAGACGGATTCGCCATCCTTGGCTTCCACACCGAACTCGATGCGGCCGTCGCTGCGCCGGCTCGTGTATTTCCAGGCATTGCCCAGGAGGTTCTCCAGGACGGCCCGCATCAGGCGGTGATCGGCAAAGGCCGCAACGCCCGGTGCGATGGAGAACCCGATCCCGCGCTGGGGGTCCGCCTTTCGCAGTTCCTCGCCTACCAGCTGCGCCATTTCGGAGAGATCGACAGGTTGCGGGTCTATTCCTTCGCGCGTCGCCCGGGAGAGCTGCAAAAGCCCGTCGATGAGATCGCTCATTTCGCGGGTCCCTTCCCTCAGGTAACCCAGGTACCGCTTCCCCTCCTCATCCAGCTTCCCCCCGCAATCTTCGAGAAGGGCCTCGCTGAACCCGTCGATGGCTCGCAGCGGCGCCCGCAGATCGTGCGAGACGCTGTAGGCGAAGGCATCGAGTTCCCGGTTCGTTTCCTCCAGTTGTCTGGTGCGCTCCTGCACGCGCTTTTCAAGCCCTTTGTTGAGTTCCCGGATGTCGTCCTCTTTCCGCTTGCGGGCCATCTCCACGCGGGTGAAGGAGTAAACGTGAACGATGGAGATCAAGAGAAAGATCGCGGCCACCTTCAGAAACTTCCCCTTCAGTCCCTCCAGGCGTCTTTCGTAGATGATCTCCTCTCTCCCGCCGCACCCGACGATCCAGTCCCAGGGCTCGAAATACTCCTGATAGGCGATGAAGGTGTAAACCGGCTCCCCCGGGTTCTTCCAAAGCTGGCGGAACACCCGGCCGGTGCTCTCCAGGTTGGACCAGGACTCCCGGATCGTATAGCGCCCCTTCACCTGGTAATCCCACCAGCTGACCCCCTCCATGTTGAACGGATGCATGGTGATCGTGCCTCTGTCATGCCGGTATGAAGATGCCCAGACGTACATGTAATCGTCCACGGACATCCTGGATCGGGTGATATCCCGGCTGCCGTCCGGCTTCTTCGGCCCGTTGACGTAGGTCCGGACCAGCTCCTGCGCTTGCGGGAGCGTTATCTCGCCGGCCTTGACCCTGCCATCCGTCATCGTCATGAAACCGATTACGTCCTTCACCACCTTGGTGAACATTTCGCCGCCGACATCCAGCACCTGTTCCTTGGCTGCCTGATAGGTCATGTAATAGGTGATGACCAAAATGGAGGTGAGGGAAAAAAGCAGGGTAAGAACGAGAACGAACTGGGTGAACGAGTTCCTGAGGCTGGATTTAAGAAGGGCGAGCGTGGTTCGTGGTTGATGCCTCGGGATATCTTTCATGACGTAGGCCACCTTCCTCGCGGGAGAGAGGAAACTTCCACCGATTCAGCCTTCCCGCTCCTCGCTCAGGTGTATTCGCTGGGCGTGACGCCATGTGCCTTGCACTTTCTGTAGAAGGTTGCCCTGGATACGCCGAGCGCCTCGCTGGCGAGGGCTATGTCCCGATATTTTTCCAGCGTGGTTACGATCAGGTGCACCTCGCGCTGTGAGATGTTGGTGTCGATCCTGAAGTCGACCGGGCCGGATCCGCTGTCGGGCCCGGGGTACGGCTTTCCGGTCTCCGGGACGCGCGTTGCGGCCGGCCTTTGTGAAGAGGTGATATTCATCGGCAGGTCCTGCTCGGTTATGGCGCCCGCCCCGCAAATGAGGGCCGACTCGATCACGTTGCGTATTTCGCGACCGTTCCCCGGCCAGCTGTAGCCGACGAGCAGATCCATCGCCTCGGGCGTTATGGTGGCGGGAGCCATGTCGTGCTTGCGGCACAGGGAGACCATGGTGAGCTGGATCAGCACCGGGATGTCTTCGCGCCTCTCCCTGAGCGGCGGGATGTCGAACTTCGCCACGCCGAGCCGGTAGTACAGATCGGACCTGAAGGTCCCCCGCTCGATCTCGTCGGAGAGCGTCCGGTTGGTTGCAGCGATGATCCTGCAGTCGGTGCAAAGTTCCTTGTCGGAGCCTACCTGGGTGAAGCGGCCGGTCTCCAGCACCCGCAATAGGGCGGCCTGTATGTCCAGGGGCATCTCGCCGACCTCGTCGAGGAAAAGCGTCCCTCCGTTGGCGCATTCGAAGAGCCCCTTCCTGCCGCGGGGGTCGGCACCGGTGAAGGCGCCGCGCTCGTAGCCGAAAAACTTGCTTTCGAACAACTCCTTGCTGATCGCCCCGCAGTTGACCGCCACGAACGGACCCGAACTCCGCTTGCTCTGGTTGTGGATGAAGTTGGCCACGATCTCCTTGCCGGTCCCGGTCTCTCCGATGAGCAGCACGTTGATCTCCGAAGAGACCACCTTGCTGACCCGCTCCATGATCTGTTTCAGGTTCTCGTTGGCGGTTGCGAACTCTCCGAACCTGGATACGCAGCGAATACGCGCCGATACGGCCGGCAGCGAGATGACCGGGGAATTTTTGCGTCCCACTACCAGCAGGGAGCCGATTTCCCGCTCGGTGCCGGGAATATAGAGCTGCTGAACCTTCTTCGGCTGCTCCTTGTCGCTCTTGCCGCCCAGCTGCAGGTCGCAGTTGTCCGGATCGATGTCCGGGCTGCTCCTCACAACGCGTCCCATCCGGTCCAGGATGATGATGCCGTCGGACGGAAAGCGGGAGGAGTAGTCGGAGTAGCCGTGGATCAGCTGCATCCGTTCCAGTTCCAGCTGTAACCTCAGCTCGGCCATGATGTGGCCCGAAAGAGAGTAGGTGAGCCCGAGCGCGTCCTCCCGGTAGTCCTTGTCGAAGGTCGTGAAGTCGACGACGCCGAGGATCTCCTGGGAGAAGGGGTCGAGGATCGGCGTCGCGGCGCAGGACCATTTGTGCCACCCTTCGCAGAAGTGCTCGTTGGCGTAGATGTGCACCGCCTCCTTTTGCGCTATGGCGGTCCCTATGCCGTTGGTCCCTCCCAGGGATTCCAGCCAGCAGGAACCTTCGATCAGTCCGGATTCATCGGCGGCCCGCATCCGCACCGAAGGGTCGCCGACGATGTAGAGAATGGTCCCCTGGTTGTCCGTCAGTATCAGGATGCCGGGTACGCCGGCCAGCAGGTGCGAGACCTTGTTCAGTATCGGTTCGGACTTGTCGATTATAAAACAATTGTTTTTTAATATGGCCTGGTATTCCGCGTCCGGAAGGATAACGCCGTCACGCATGCCGGAATCGATACCGAGGGTCCTGCAGCGCAGCCAGTCCTGGACCAGCGTCTTCTCGTAGGGGTCGAGCCGGTCGTCCGCGATGCGGCCCGTCTCGAAATTGTCACGAAGCTTCAGGACCTTGCGGCAATCTTTCGGATAGGTGATGTAGGGATTCAACAAAGCCATGGGGCTGCCTCCTTGGACAGCTTTGTTCGGGGCGTTTCCTGCTCTCTCGATTCCTGGCCCCAGTAAAACCATGTTATTGTCACTCGTAACGACCTTAGCATATCGTCGCTAAAAAAGACAAGGGCATAAAAAAGGGAACGGGCCGACGCCGCATCTACACCTTTTCCCGCATGCGAAATCCGGGCTGTCGCCGAGGCCCACCCGGCCCATGCCTGCGGCAACCCGTGTTTTCCCTCGCGTTCCCTGACTCCCGCCCGTGCCGGGTCCTGCTCCCGCCGCGCCCGCTGCCCCCCTGGTAGCCCGGAAATTGCCGGTTTCACGGCTCATGATGCCGGTTCGGATCTCCGTTTGGGGGGACGGATCGTGTCTCAGGAATGAGACTGTCTCAGTCTCAGATGTTAGACGAAACGCTGTTACACAATAAAACCATTTCCACTGAAAATATGCCGTGCACCTCCCTGGTTGCAGGCGGCGCCGAGGTTTGCCGCAGGCTTGTCTGCGCCAAAAGGCGGGCGACTGCGGGGTGGCACGGCGCTTGCTCATAGGAAGGCGATCGGTAAAACGATGTTTTTGGAAGCCGCCCGATCCTGAACGGTCGTCTTCCCTGATAGAGCGAAGGGCGAATGATCATTCGCCCCTGCGGCGAACGGGGGAGGGGGCGGCAATGCCGGACGCCGGAGAGAACAGCCGCTGAAAAATCCAAGGAAAGGAGGTGCAGCAAAACGGCCGGCAAAAATAACGGTAGGCAATCGCCAAAAGGTTAATCGTCAACAACGCAACCCCAAGGTAGGAGGTAACGCAGCATGGGATTACAAATCAACATCGATAACGGTGGGACACTTACCGATATCTGCATTCTCAATGACGGGGTGATCAGCAAGACCAAGGTCCTGACTACTCCGTACGATCTGAGTAAGTGCTTCTTCGAGGGGCTCCAGAAGGCCTCGGGCGTGCTCTACGGCGAGCCGAACGCCGCCCGGCTGCTGGAAGAGGTCGATCTCATCCGCTACTCAACGACCCAGGGTACCAACGCGATCTGCGAGCGCAAGGGACCGCGTCTCGGCCTGATCGTTCACGGCGCCTCCAGGGACCTGCTGGTCACCCTGGCGGAACACGACCCCGAGCTGTACGCAGCGCTGGTAGGGAGCCGCGTCGCCATCCTGGACGACGACCTGATGCAGCGCGAGGACCGCGATAACCTGATCGTGAAGGCGATCAACGAACTCACCGCTGCCGGGGCCAACAGGCTGGTGGTCAGCTTCGGCGGCAAGGATTTCATCGAGGGTGAGACCGCTTTCAAGAAGGTCGCCCTGCGCAAGTATCCGCGCCACCTGCTGGGCGCCGTGCCGATCCTCTACGGCTCCGATCTGAGCGCCGACACCCATCTCGGGCGCCGCACCTGGACCGCGCTGATCAACTCGTTCCTGCATCCGGCCATGGAGAACTTCCTCTACAACGCCGAGAACCGTCTCAGGAGCTACCGCACCAAGAATCCGCTGCAGATCTTCAGAAACGACGGCGACTCCTCGCGGGTAGCCAAGTCGGTCGCGATCAAGACCTACAGCTCCGGCCCGCGCGGCGGCATGGAGGGGATGAAGACCTTTTCCAAGCTGTACGGCTTCTCCGACGTGGTCGCCATCGATATCGGCGGCACCACCACCGATATCGGCCAGTACGTGAACGACACGGTGGCGGAGCGGCGCCGCGGCAATGTCGAAGGGATCACCGTATCGTTCCCCCTTTGCGAGATCATCAGCGCGGGTGTGGGCGGCTCCTCGATGTTCCGGGCCCATGAAGGTCGCATCGTGATCGGACCGGAAAGCGTCGGCGCGGTCCCCGGCCCCGCCTGCTTCGGCCGCGGCGGCAAGGAGGCGACCATCACCGACGCCAGCCTGCTGCTCGGTATCCTCGATCCGGCCTCCTATTTCGGAGGCGATCTGGCCCTGGACGCCGATCGCGCGGAGGCGGCGGTCGAGCAGAACATCGCAAAACCCCTGGGGCTCAGTCTCGTGGATGCCCTGCTGCAGATGGAGCATGCCTACGAGGAGAAGGTCGCCGTCGAGCTGCACCGCTCCACCAAGATCTCGAAGGAGACCATCCTGCTCGCCTTCGGGGGGGCGGGGCCGCTGAACGCCTGCGGGGTCGCCGAAAAGGCGGGGATTGACACCGTCGCCGTGCCGAAAATGGCCGCGGTCTTCAGCGCCTACGGCATCGGCCAGTGCGACATCTCCCAGCATTACGCCGCCACCATCCACGGCATCGACGACGCCAAGCTCAAGGAGACCCTCGCGGAGCTGAAGCTGAAGGCGGCCCGTGACATGTACGCCGAGGGTTTCGCCGAGGGGAAATACGACCTGCGCGTCCGCCTGGTGGCGACCGTGGAGGGGAAGGAGATCGGCCAGACATTCACCGGCGGCCAAGTGCCGGAACCGTTCAGGAAGGCCGACCATGTCGAGGTCGAGCTGCGGGCGGTCAAGGTGCTGAGAAGCGAAAGGGAGAGCAGGGCGAGCTTCCGGAAGGGGGACAAGGCGACCCTGCAGAGCAACCGGACCCTGCAGACCAAGCGCAAGGGGCGCCTGGAAGTCCCGGTCTACAACCTGAACCAGATGAAACCCGGCGACCACGGCGAGGGCCCCGCCATCATCGAGGAAGACTTCTTTACCTGCCGGGTCCTGGACGGATGGAGTTTCGTCATCAGCGACGCGGGCGACATCCTGCTGAATAAGAGAGGTTGAAACCATGAAAGTACTGATGACCGAATATCTCCGCATCGACCTGGAAAAAGAGACCTGGGAATGCCGCGTCTGCAACCACGAGATCGGCCCCGCCAAGAGGAACTACAAGGAAGGGATGCTGGTGCACGACCGCGATCCCAGGGAGATCCATCCCCCCATCATCGATCCGGAAAAGTACCGTTTCACCTTCAGTCCGGATCCGGAATGGGTGCGCATCCTCGAGTACTACTGCCCCAAGTGCGGCACCCAGGTGGAGACCGAATACGCCATCCCCGGGCATCCCCCGCTCTACGACATGGAGGTGGATCTGGCGGCGCTCAGGGAGCAGTGGTCCGGCCGCGAGGAGGTCCTTGAGCCTGTGAGAGGTCCCGAAGTCGTCCTGGGCGCCGGACACGGCGGCCACTAATCGAACGGCGAAATCGCGTCGTTTCCCTGAGCCCTGACCGGTGCAGGTTGGAACGTCGGCATAGAGCAAGAATAAAGGAGACAGTATGAGGCGCGTGTCTGTAGATATCGGTGGCACCTTTACCGATTGTTTCGTGGTCTGGGACGGCAAGTATATCGAGGAAAAGGCTCTCACCACCCACCACAATCTTGCGCTGGGATTCAACGAGGCGCTCAGCAAGGCGTACCAGGTCCTCGGTCTGGAACTGGAGGAGATTCTGGCCGAGGTCGACTCGGTGCGTTACGCGACCACCCTGGGTACCAACGCCCTGATCGAGCACAAGGGGCCCCGGATCGGCATGCTGGTGACCGCCGGATTCGAGGCGACGGTGCCGCTCAGCCGCGCCCGCGGCTACGGCGAGGGGCTGGACGATCTCGGCAAGCAGGACCTCCCCAACGCGGCCCGCCCCGACCCCCTGGTGCTCCCCCAGATGATCCGCGGCGTGCGCGAGCGGCTCGATTTCGAGGGAAGGATGGTCATGAGGCTGGACGAGGAGGACGTCCGGGTCCAGATCCGCTCCCTGGTGGACCGGGGGGCCGAGATCATCGTGGTCTCCCTGGTCAACTCCGTGGTCAATCCGATGCACGAGGAGCGCATCGAGGAGATCCTCCTGGAGGAGTACCCCTCCCACCTGCTGGGCGCCATACCGGTGATCCTTTCGCACCAGGTGGCCGGCAGGAAGGGGGAGTACGTCCGCGCCACCTCGGCGATCGTCGACGGCTATCTCCACTCGACCATGTATCACGCCCTGTCGGCCCTGGAGCAGAACCTGCGCGCCCACCGCTACGAAAAGCCGATGCTGGTGATCCACAACTCGGGCGGCATGGCGCAGCTGAACTCCACCGACGCCCTGCAGACCATCCACTCCGGCCCGGTCTCCGGCATCGCGGCCTCCGAGCACCTCGCCATGCAGGCGGCGCTCGGCAACGTGGTGGCGACCGACATGGGGGGGACCAGTTACGACATCGGCATCGTGGTCGAGGGGGGGATCAAGCACTACGACTTCAACCCCGTGGTCGACCGCTGGCTGGTCTCCGTGCCGATGGTGCACCTGGTGACCCTGGGCGCCGGCGGCGGCTCGATCGCCTCCTATGACCGGATGTACGAGACCGTCAAGTGCGGCCCGGAAAGCGCCGGCTCCGATCCCGGTCCCGCCTGCTACGACCGGGGCGGCATGAGGCCGACGGTGACCGACGCGGACCTGGTGCTGGGGTATCTGGATCCCAAGAACTACGCGGGGGGCTCGATCCCTCTCAATCCGCGCCGGGCGGCGAGCGCCATCGAGGACGCCCTGTGCGACGAGCTGGACTGCTCCACCATCGAGGCGGCCCTCCTGATCCGCCAGAAGGTGGACGACAACATGGCCAACGGGCTCTTCACCGAGATGCGGGCCAGGGGTTACGACCCCAAGGACTTCACCATGCTCGCCTACGGCGGCAACGGCCCGCTGCACTGCTGCGGCATCGCCCAGAACCTCGGCATCGACAGGATCCTGGCGCCCCCCTTCAGCTCGGTGTTCTCGGCGGTAGGCGCCGGCAACATGCATCAGCTGCACATCCACGAGAAGTCGCTGTACATGGTGCTCTACGACTCGAACAGCCGGCACGTCTACGACGATTACGACCGCTTCAACGACATCGTCGCGGAGCTGAAGGAGTCGGGAACCCAGGACCTGATCCGCCAGGGGATTCCGCGCGGGCAGATCCTGCACAGCCTGGAGCTGGACATGCGCTACGGCAACCAGCTGGTGCAGACCACGGCGGTCATCCCGGTGCACGAACTGCACGGCCCTGCCGACGTCATGTCGATCATCTCCCAGTTCTCCCAGGACTACGGCAAGCGTTTCGGCGAGGGGAGCCAGGCTCCCGAGGCGGGGATCCGCATCAACACCATCCGCGTGGCGGCCTACGTCCGTCACGAAACGGTGCAGTTCGACGACATCAAGCCGGTCGCCCAGGCCAAGCGCAAGGCTCCCCCCGCCGCCGGCAGCAGCCGCAAGTGCCACTTCGTGGGGCACGACGGTTCTCTCGATACGCCGGTCTGGGACCGGGCCGCGATCGAGCCCGGGGTGCAGATCGCAGGACCTGCGGTGATCGCCTCCGAGGTGACCACCTACCTGGTGAATCCGGGCTGGAACTTCGTTTCGGCCAAACAAGGCGCCTCCTGGTTCCTGCGGGGCTGAAGCGCCGCCGGGAAGCAGCAGACCTTAACCAATTGAGAGGATTTGAACATGAGTGAGACGAATGTGTCGACTGCGGCAAAAACACCAAGTGCCGAGGAAATAGCACTGATCAAGAAGTTCCTAAACGATACCACCCTGTTCCTTGGCCCGGATCCGGAGATCATGCGCCGGCACGACCTGATGCCGCGCTCCGAGGCGGAAGAGGCGGCCATGCAGGTGGTCAACGACGTGCACGTGACGGCCAAGATCCGGGACCGGGTCCAGGCCGGCTGCGATGAAGGTTTCGAGATGGTCGAGGCGATGGGGGCGGCCCCCGGCGCCAAGTGGGGCGACGTCATCACCGGCGTGTACACAGCCTCGGGCGACCTGGCCATCGCCAGCGCCGGGGGGGTGCTCATCTTCTCGACGCTGGTGCACCACCCGATCAAGTTCATCATCAAGAACTGGATGAACGATCCTACGGTGGGGGTGCGCGAAGGGGACGGCTTCATCCATAACGACTCCCGTTATGGCAACGTCCACAACACCGACCAGAGCATGATCCTGCCGATCTTCTGGGACGGCAAGCTGGTCTGCTGGGTCGCCTCCACGGTGCATGAGGGGGAGAACGGCGCCATCGAGCCGGGCGGCATGCCGTCCATGGCCGAGACCTCCTTCGACGAGGGTCTCAAGATGAGCCCGTTCCGCGTGGTCGAGAACTACCAGATCAAGCGCGACGTGCTCACCTTTCTGCAGAACTCGGTGCGCGAGCCGAAGCTCCAGTTCGAGGACATGAAGGTCAAGCTCTACGCCTGTCTGCGGATCAAGCAGCGGGTCGAGGAGACGCTTCGCACCGACGGTCCCCAGGCGCTGATCTCCACGCTGCGGCTGACCATGGAGAACGTCCGCGCCGAGGTGGTGCGCCGCATCCGCGAGTGGCCGGACATGACGGTCAGGACCTACATCATCCAGGACTCGACCCTGCGCGAGAACTGCGTGGTGAAGATCAACTGCCAGCTCACCAAGACCGGCGACCGGCTGATCTTCGACTTCCGCGGTTCGAGCCCCGAGTTCACCAACCGCGCCACCAACACCGTTTTGGCCGGCCTCAAGGGGATGATCGCCCAGATGTTCCTCTGCTACGTCTGGCCGGACCTCCCCAGGGGGCAGGCGGCCTTCGCCCCGATCGAGGTGGTCACCGATCCCAATTCCATCGTCGACTGCTCCTACGACGCGCCGAACTCGCAGAGCCTGATGTCGATCTTCACCGGCTTCACCGCGGCGCAGCACGCCGTGGCCAAGTTCCTCTACAGCTGCCCGGAGAAGTACACCAAGGTCCATGCGCCGACCTTCAACATGATCAACACCTTCATCTGGGGGGGGGTGAGCCAGCACGGCGAGACCCTGGGGAACCTCTGCGCCGACCTGAACGGCATGGGGCACGGCGCCCGCTCCGACTCGGACGGCGAACCCGCCCTGGCGCCGATCTTTGCCACCATGGCGGACATCGGCGAGCAGGAGCTGAACGAGGAGGAAGTCCCCTTCCTGCAGCTCGTCTCCAAGAAGATGACCAAGGACGCCATCGCCCCCGGCAAGTACCGCGGCGGGCAGGGGTACACCATGATGGTCGCCACCAAGGATAGCGAGCAGTGGGGCTTCATGACCGTCTGCCAGGGGGCCAAGATCCCGCCGATGCAGGGTCTCTTCGGCGGCTACTCCTGCGGCGCCTACCCGCTTTGCAAGGTGAAGGGGGTCGACGTCTACGACGTGCTGCTCGACGAGCCGCACAAGTTCAAGCATTCCATCGCCGAGATCATGAACGAGCAGCCGTTCGAGGGCGCCAGCTACACCACCCACCACATGGGGATGGGGTTCGAGATCTCCAAGCGCGGCGAGATGTTCATGATTTCCCAGGGCGCCGGCGCCGGCTACGGTGACCTCCTGGAGCGCGAGCCCAGGGCGGTGATCAAGGACATCGAGGAAGGGCTCATCTCCGAAGGGGTGGCGGAAAAGCTCTACAAGGTGAAGTTCGACCACGCCACCCTGGCGATAAACCAGGACGCCACCCGCGAGCTGCGCGACAAGGAGCGCAAGGACCGCGTCAGGCGCGGGGTTCCCTACGCCCAGTTCGTCGAGACCTGGAACACGCCCAAGCCCCCGGCGCATCTGCAGTACTTCGGCTGCTGGGGCGACGACGTCGGCACCCTCTACGTCGGCTCTCCCGAGATTACCCGCGAGGCCGACAAGCCCAAGCCCAACTACATGCGTCATCCGAAGGATGTCCGGATCGACGAACTGGAAGCCCGTCTCGCCGAGCTGGGCGCCCTTGGGGATGAAAAGAAATGAGCCAGAATCTCGCCGATCTCATAGCCGCTGAAGATGCCTGCGTCGACATCAGGATCTGGCTCAAATCCTTCTCCTACACCAGGCGCCTGCTGCTGGGGGAGTCAGGTGACCCCTGGGAGAGCGCCAGCAAGTATCTCGCTTACTTCTCCCAGGCCCAGGGCTTGCTGAAACCGGACGTGGCGGTGCTTGAGGTCGGCGAGCTCTTCGATGCCTGGTTGCAGAAAAATCCCGCTGTCCGGGGCGAGCTGTCGGGAAAGCGCAAGCTTTCCTACCCGCTGCGCAGGCTTTTGGAACAGCCGCAGCCGCGGGAGCTTCTTGCCGAGATCATCGACGCGGTGCTGGCGCAACTGCGCGGCAGGGTGCCGCTGGTCTTGTCCATGCCGTCCCCAAGCCACTGGCTGCACAGGGCGAACCGTGCGGCCGGACGCGAGGATGCGGCGCTGGACGGGGAGAGCATAGAGGACAGCGCCATGTATGTCGCCGATCTGGCGCGTTTCGTCTCCGGTGCCGCGGTGGGTGGCCTGCTGCTGGAAGAGTCGTTTCCGGAAGTCGACCTCGGTCCGGCCGATCTGGAGCTGTACCGCCCCCTGCTGAACGTCGCCGGGCACTACCGTTGGCCCCTGGCCCTGCGTCTGGGGCGTGCCGGGGTCGTCGACGGCCCGGCGCTCGGGGAGATCGACGCCTTCATCGGTGCCGGGGATTTCCCCGCTGCCGGCAGGGCACACGGCGTCGACCTCTCCGGGACGGTCTGGACGGGCGAGGCGCTGCCGGAATTGACGCCTAAGCAGTTCTTCTTCATAGACGTTCCGGGGGACGCCATGCCGGAGCAGGTGCTGGATTGCCTGGCAAGGCTGAAGGCGGCTTAAAGGGAGCATAGTTGCAGGCAGAGACGCAAAACGGCGTGGACGCCGATCGCCAAGGGAGGAACCGCACATGAAGGAGACGGAGCAGTTGGATCTTGCAGCCGAATCGGGAGCCGACAAACGGATTCCCGTGACCCTGCTCACAGGCTTTCTGGGGGCCGGGAAAACCACCCTGCTGAACCACCTGCTGCAGCATCCGGAGATGGCCGGGGCGGCGGTCCTGATCAACGAATTCGGGACGGTCGGCATCGATCACCACCTGGTGGAGCGGGTCGACGAGAACATGATCATCCTCGACTCGGGCTGCATCTGCTGCAGCGTGCAGGGCGACCTGGTCAAGGCCCTGAAGAACCTGGCCCAGCGCAGCTCAAGGCGCGAGATCCCGCCGGTGTCCAGGGTGGTCATCGAAACCACCGGCCTGGCCGATCCGGTTCCGGTGATCTCGACCCTGACCCAGGAATGGTTCGTCGCGGCCCGCTACCGGTGCGACGGCGTCGTCACGGCGGTCTCCGCCACCCACGCCCTGAAGCAGCTCGACAAGCACCGGGAGGCCGTGCGCCAGGTCACCATGGCCGACCGGCTGCTGATCACCAAGTGCGACCTTGCCGACATCGACAGCCGCGCCGCCCTGGGCGAGCGGCTGGAGGCCCTCAACCCGGGTACGCCGCGGATCGAGGTGCATCTGGGGCGGGTCAGACCGCAGGTGCTGTTCGGATGCGGCATCTACCAGACCGGGTTACGGGCGAGCAGCGTCGCGACCTGGCTGGGCGAGGAGCAGGCCCGGAGGCGTGTGGCCGGTGGCCACCACCCCTTGGTTCGGCGCGGCGACAAAACCGGAGGCGCCCGTAGCTTCGCCCATGCCAGGGAGCGCCATGATGACTCTGTCACCAGTTTCGTAATCGAATTCGAGGGACCGGTCCCCTGGCGCAACTTCGCCGTGGAGATGGGACGGGTGCTGCAGCGGCACGGCCCCAAGATCCTGCGGGTCAAGGGGCTCATGGACATCGCGGGCGACCCCCTGCCGCGGGTCATCCACTGCGTGCAGGACGTGGCCTACCCGCCGGTGAGCCTGGCCAAGTGGCCGGATCAAGGCCCTTTCGAGGATCGCCGCGGTCGGCTGGTGTTCATCGTCCACGACCTGGCGCGCGAGGAGGTGGCCGCCATCCGCGGCGCGCTCCTCGAAGCCTCCGACGGCGCCGCCGGCGCGGGACCGGGTCTTGCCGCCTGCCCTTTCCCCACCAGGTGCTGGCTCGCCTGCAACGTGAACCGGGGAGGGACCTCGGCCCTGGAGCTGGACGGCTGGGTCGCGCAGCCGATACGCCTGCGCTCCAAAGCAAGCTATTCATCCTGAACGGCGGAAGAGCGGCGCTAATCAGGTAGCAGAATCGTTCCCTCCCCCGGAGGGGGAGGGCCAGGGAGGGGGAAACCCGGCCGGTTCTTCGTTGGAAGCCGCAGTCTTCCCCCCTCCCGACCTCCCCCCGCTGGGGGGAGGAGTAGGGTGTGCGGGACAGACCAAAACAGTGCCGGGATGGCAGGTACAACATCGTGAGAAGGAGAGCATACGCATGAAAGTCCGCACTTCGATAGAGGAAGCGATCAATGACATTCAGGACGGAGCGACCATCATGGCCGGCGGATTCGGGCTGGTCGGCATCCCCGAGAAGCTGATCGAAGGGTTGCTGCGAAAAGGGACCAAGGACCTGACCATCATTTCCAACAACTGCGGCATCGACGACTACGGACTGGGGACCCTTTTGAGAACCAGGCAGATACGGAAGATGGTCGCCTCGTATGTCGGCGAAAACAGGGAATTCGAACGGCAATTCCTGGCCGGGGAGCTGGAGCTGGAGTTCGTCCCGCAGGGTACGCTCGCGGAGAGGATCCGGGCCGGCGGCGCGGGGATCCCGGCATTCTACACGCCGGCCGGCGTCGGTACCGAGCTTGCCAGGGACAAGGAGATACGGAGCTTCGGCGGCAAGGAGTACGTGCTGGAAACCGCGCTGCGCGCGGACTTCTCCTTCGTCAAGGCGTGGAAGGGGGACCGGGCCGGCAACCTCGTCTACAACAAGACCGCCTGCAACTTCAATCCGATGATGGCGGCTGCCGGCAAGGTGACCATCGCCGAAGTGGAGGATCTTTTGGACGTGGGTCAGCTCGATGCCAATTTCATCCACACACCCGGGGTTTACGTGCAGCGGGTCATCCAGTGCTCGGGTCATGAAAAGCGCATCGAGCGGAGAACGGTAAGTTCCTAAGGAGGAAACAGGGCATGTCTTTGACAAGAGAAGAGATTGCGCAACGCGCCGCGCAGGAGATCGAGAGCGGCTTTTATGTGAACCTGGGGATCGGCATTCCGACTCTTGTCGCGAACTATATACCCCCGGACAGGCATGTGGTTTTGCAGTCGGAGAACGGCCTGCTCGGCATCGGCCCCTACCCCAAGGAGGCGGACATCGACCCGGAGCTGATCAACGCCGGCAAGGAGACCATCACCATGATCCCCGGCTCCAGCCTTTTCAGCAGCGCGGAATCGTTCGCCATGATCCGCGGCGGCCATATAAACCTCTCCATTTTGGGGGGGATGGAGGTCTCGGTGCGGGGGGACCTGGCCAACTGGGTGGTGCCGGGGAAGATGGTGAAGGGGCCCGGCGGCGCCATGGACCTCGTCAACGGGGCCCAGCGTGTCGTCGTGATCATGGATCACTGCAGCAAGAACGGCGCGCCTAAGATAACCAAGAACTGCACCCTGCCGCTCACCGGCAAGGGGGTGGTGAACCGCATCATCACGGACAGGGCGGTGATAGATGTCACCGCGCGCGGTCTGGAACTGAAGGAGATCGCCCCCGGATTGACGGTCGAGGAAGTGGTGCTGGCGACCGGGGCGGAGCTGATCGTCGATCCGGAGCTGAAGGTCATCGAGTTGTAAGCGGTCGGGTTACTCCGTGGCAACTCCCTGAACCTCAACCTGATCAAAGAGAGGTAGCAAATGCGCAGCGTATCCGTCATAGGCGTGGGCGAAACCAGGATGGGCCGCTTCCCGGACAGATCCTTGAGGGACCTGATCCTCGAGGGAGGCGACAAGGCGATCCGTGACGCCGGGATCGGGAAAAAAGAAATCCAGGCCCTCTTCATGAGCAACTACAACGCCCAGTTCTTTTGCGGCCAGGGGCATGTCGCGCCCCTCGCCTGCGAGGTGCTCGGCCTTGGCAACATTCCGGCGCTCCGCGTCGAAGGGGCCTGCGCCTCGGGAGGGCTGGCGTTCAGGCAGGCCTGGATCGCCGTGGCGTCCGGTCTGTACGACGTGGTCCTGGTCGGCGGTGTGGAGAAGATGACCCATCAGTCGACGGAGACGGTGACCGAAGGTCTCGCTGGCGCCTCGGACGTCGAACTGGAGGCCGGACTCGGCGCGACCTTCCCGTCGCTGTTCGCCATGATCGCCAACAGGTATTTCCACGAGTACGGCAACGTCCGGGACGAGATGGCGCTCTGCGCGGTGCAAAACCACGAGAACGCCCTGCTAAACCCCGATGCGCAGTTGCAAAAGCGCATCACCGTGGAACAGGTGAAGCAGGGTTTCCCCGTCGCCGATCCTCTTACCGTTTTCGACTGTTCCCTGATCTCGGACGGATCGGCGTTCGTGGTGCTGGCGGCAACCGAGGTGGCGCAGGCGATTTCCGGCAGGCGCCTGGTCGAGGTGATCGGCTCCGGTCACGCCGGCGACACCCTGACCCTCGCCTCCAAGAGGAGCCTGACCACATTCGACGCCACCGTGCATGCCGCCGGGCAGGCCTACGCCATGGCCCGGCTCAAGCCCGCCGATATCGATTTCGCCGAGGTGCACGACTGTTTCACCATCACGCAGATCATCAACATCGAGGACCTCGGCTTCTTCGCCAAGGGGAAGGGGGGGCTCGGCGTGTCTCAGGGAAGGACCGCGGCGAAAGGGAGCATGCCGATCAACTTGAGCGGCGGCTTGAAGGCCAAGGGGCACCCGATCGGGGCCACCGGCCTGAGCCAGATCCACGAAGTGGTCACCCAACTGCGCGGAGAAGCCGGTGACAGGCAGACGGGGAATGCGGACATCGGCCTGACGCACAACATAGGCGGCACTGCGGCCACCTGTGTGGTCAACATCTTCAGAGGGAGGTAACGGCATGAAAAGGCGCGCCACCTTATACAGCTATTCGATCGTTCACAGCGGAACGGACGCTTTCAAAGACAAGACACCCTACCTGCTGGCCATCGTGGAGGAGAACCGGCGCAAAAGCATCGCCCGTATCGAAGGATACAGCGACGGGATCGACGTCCGTGTCGGCATGGAAGTGGAATTCCTGGCCGAGGCTGAAGACGGCGCCGCCAGATACCGCTTTGTCCAGTAGCGGGAACCGCAGCATACCTGAAGGTGAAAAGGAGAACATCTTATGGGGAAGACGATGAAGGCGTTTGTCATGAAGGGAATCAACGAAGTTGCCATGGTCGACAGGCCCATTCCGGAACCGGGCCCCAACGATGCCATCATCAAGACCACCCTCGCCATGGTGTGCACCTCCGACGTGCACACGGTCGCGGGAGGTCTCGGAGACATCAGGGACCGGGTCCTAGGCCATGAAGCCGTCGGCACCGTCTACAAGTTGGGGAGCGCGGTTAAGGGTTTCAGGGAAGGCGACCGGGTCGCCGTCAACGCGATCACCCCCTGCTACAGGTGCGAGAACTGCCAGCGGGGCTTCACTTCCCAGTGCACGGTTCTTCTGGGCGGCTACAAGTTCACCACCCAAAAAGACGGCAGCATGGCGGAATACTTCCACGTCAACGACGCGGAGGCCAATGTGGCCCTTATACCCGAGGGGGTTTCCGACGAGGCCGCGGCCTACGCCACGGACATGATGTCCACCGGCTTCAAGGGTGCGGAGAACGCCGGCATCCCGCTGGGAGGCTCAGGCGTGATCTTCGGCATGGGGCCGGTCGGGCTGATGGCGACCGCGGGCGCCCGGCTGCTCGGGGCCGGCCTGATCATCGCGGTGGACTGCGTGCCGTCGAGGCTGAAACTGGCGAGGGAGTACGGCGCGGACGTCACCATCAACTTCCAGCAACAGGATCCCATCGCGGAGATCCTGAGGCTTACCGGGGGGCAGGGCGCCGATGCGGCGATGGATGCCCTCGGCTCGCAGGTCACCTTCGAGAACTGCTTCAAGGTGACCCGGCCCGGAGGGACGATCTCGAATATCGGTTATTTCGGGCATGGCGACTACGTGAAAATACCGCGACTCGAATGGGGTGTCGGGATGGGCGAGAAGACCATCAAGACGCTGCTTTGCCCGGGCGGCAGCGAACGGATGGGGCGGCTGATGCGGCTCATCCTGAGCGGGCGGGTCGATCCGACCAAGCTGAGCACCCATCACTTCAAGTTTGCCGACGTCGGGTGTGCGCTGGAGATGATGACCACCAAGGCCGACGGCATTCTGAAGCCCGTGATTCACTTCGACTGAAAGAAGAAGCATCGCCATGAGCAATTTTAAGGATAATCCGCGCAAGAGGGTCCTGTCGGTACGTTTGAGCGAGGATGAACTGGAAGAGCTGTTGCGCATATGCGATGAAACCGGCAAAACCCTGCCGCAACTCGTGAGGGAGGCATTGCCGCATATGGAAAACATCGCCCTTATGAAGATGGATGTTTAAAAAGGAGATAGTCCGATGAAGGATGTAAAACGCAGAAACAGCCCGAAGAACGCAGTGACATTTACCGCAGCACTGTTGGCAGCCCTCGCTCTGGCAACAACCGCTGCCGCATCCGGCATCCCGTTGAATGTGATAGGCCCGCATGAGTACGCACTGCCGGTCAATTACGAATCGTTCAACGCGGTAGCCCAGTATTCCTACGTGCAGACCGACAACAAGGCTTTCGACAGCGCTGGGTCCAAGGTCAGCGGGCCCGATACCTTTACGGCCGTCGGCTTCACCAAGTACGTGCGGTTCTTTACCTTCAAGTCACTTCCCGATGTCGGCTTCGCCTGGGAATTCCTGCTGCCGGAGATCAGCGTCCAGAAAACCGGCGTCTCGGCGACAGGCCTGGGAGACCCTTTGACCGGCTTCGCGGTCTGGATGAAGCCGGGCAAGAACAGCACGGTGGGGGTGCAAAGCTTCCTGTCGATTCCGGTCGGCGCCGATGCGGTGTCGGACAAGACCTGGGGGAGCCTTACCACCCTCGTCGGGGACATCCAACTGGGCGACCTCAACGTCGACGGCCAGGCCGGTTACATCTTCAAATCGCTCAGGCACCAGACGGGCGCCGACGATGTCGATCCGGGGAGCACCTTTCACGCCAATCTCCGGCTGGGTTACCGTGCGCACCAGTATCTGGAGCCGTTCCTCGCGGCAGACTATCAGACCACGGGGCGTTCGACCAATGAAACGACCGGAGCCGCCATCCCCAATTCCGCCAGCAACGAACTGAGCGCCGGAGGAGGGTTGCTGATTCATTTCACGAACCCGATGAGCCTTACCATGAGATACGACTACGGCATCGAAGGAAAGAACACCCCGGTGACCAACGCGTTTCACTTCAAGATAGCCTACATCTGGTAGGCGGACAGTTTCGCGTTGTGGGAGCGGCATTCCTGCCGCGATCAAGCGGCGGCAATCGCGGCAGGAATGCCGCTCCTACAGGATGATGAGTTAGTCAACCGATTGCAAAGGAGACGTGGAGATGAAAACAGCGATGAAGGTCTTGATGGTCCTGGCGATAACCTTTATGGCGTGCTCGCCTGCGACAGCACAGCCCACCAAGAAACAGCAGGAGTTGAGAGGCGAAGTGGAGACCACGGCGGGGCGAAAGGTGACGCTTTTCCACAGCGGCACCAAGGACGTGAAGAAGGCCATCTGCCCAGGGGATGTGATCACGGTTTACCGCGAGGTATATGCCCACGGCGCGATCAAGAGAACGGAAGTCGGCAAGATACGGGTGGGCTCCTACGTCGGGGGGCATTACTTCGAGGCCGAGGTGGTGGAGGGGAAGATCAGGCGCGGCGATGTCGCCCAGAAGAAATCGGCTGCCTGCCTGGTGCATCCTGCGCCGTACGAGGAGTAGCTCATGCTGAAGAACTGTTATCAGGAAACCGACGTCACGGTGAGCTGGGACCCGAACAACAACTGGGTATCGGTAGATTGGCGGAACATGCCTTCCCAGCAGACCGTCAAGGATGGGTGTGAGGAAGTACTCAAACTGCTGATATCGAGAAGAGCCACAGCCGTGTTCAACGACAACAGGCAGGTCACCGGTCCCTGGGTGCGCGCCTCCAACTGGGTCGCCGACGATTGGTTCCCTCGCCTGATGGCGGCGGGACTGAAGAGATTTGCCTGGATCGAATCCCCGGTGAGCACCCTGAGTGTCATATCGGCGAAGAAATCGGCCAGGAAACATCAGGGTGTCATCAGGCTCTTTAAAACCGGCCCGGAAGCTGAAATGTGGCTGAGGGGAGAAGGCCGGGACGTTGCCGATCGGCATATGGCGTCGCATAGGCGGCGCTTGGTGCTGCGGTGAACCAGATGTGACGGAAGGGGACCGTGTAGGGGCGAATGATTATTCGCCCCTACGGAGGCGCCGATTGCGGTGAACCAGCAGTAATCGGTAAAGATCATCGGGATGAAGATGGAAAGAGACAGATCGAGTTATCACATAAAAACGGTTTCCCGCGCCATCGATGTGCTGGAGCAGTTCCATGGCGACTATGCGGAACTGGGCGTCACGGCGCTGAGCAAGAGTCTCTCCCTTGGCAAGAACAACGTTTTCAGGCTGCTGGCGACCCTTGCGTCCCGCGATTATGTCGAGCAGAACCCGGAGACGGGGAGCTACCGGCTCGGGTTGAAGAATTTCGAATTGGGGCAGACCATGGTCAGGCAGATGGGGCTGCTGCGCCAGGCACGCCCGGTGATCGAATCGATGGCTGCCAGGAGCAACGAGACTACCGATCTGGCCGTTCTCAAGGGGGGGCACATCCTTTACGTGGACGCGGTGGAGACCGATCTCCCGGTGAGGGTCTTTTCCCGGCTCGGTTTATGGTTCCCGGTCCACTGCACGGCCGCCGGCAAGCTGCACCTCGCCTTCATGTCCGCCGACGAGTTGACTCCGTTTCTCCCCCCCGGTCAGCTGCAACGCTGCACCGCGAACACCGTCATCGAGCTGAAGAAGTTGCGGCGGCAGCTCCGCCAGATTGCCGTGAAAGGGTACGCCGTCGACGACGAGGAACAGGATGTCGGCGTCAGGTGCGTCAGTGCTCCCATCCGCGACTTTACCAAGAAAGTCGTCGGCGCTGTGAGCATAGCCGGCCCGGTCAACCGCATCACGAAGGCCCGCATCACCAGGGAACTGATACCGCTGGTTCAAGGTGGCGCCGCGGAAATTTCCTGCCGGCTCGGCTATAGGTAGTTTCCCCGAAGGAGCCTACACCTTTTCTCTTTTTTTGGGGGCGGATTCGGTGGCGTTCACAGGAGTTGGCGGTAGTCGCAGTTCAGTGCTTGAGCAAGTCTTTTCGCACGCTCTTTGCCGACTGTGCGCTTGCCGTTTTCCATTTCGCTGATGTGATGCTGGGGGATACCGGAAACTTCCGCGAGGTGTTTCTGGGTCAGCCCTTCCCGATGACGATAGGCCCGTAAGGCCGCCTGTTTCTCACGGCCAACATACTCGGGAAATACCTCAGCGACTGTGAACGGCCCTTCTTCGTTTCGGAGAGCGTCAGCATAATGTTTCAGTAGTGGTAGATCCCTCCGGCGGACTTGAAGGGTAACGTTCACCAGCTCGTCAGTATGGTGCTTTTTCGTGTGTTCCTGCATATATGATCTCCACCGACACGTTTTCTCGTTCCACTTTCCACACTGCCACATACGTGGGGTGTCCCTTCTTCAGATGGCAGTGATGTCGATCGTCTGGTAGTTTCGAGTAATTCGGCCAGTCTCCCCTAACTGGACCGGAAAATTCAATATCCTTGGCAAGCTGGAAGAGCAGCAAACGTATCCGCTCAGGCAGCTTCGCTTTTTGTTTCCATGCCTTTCCTGAGAAGGTTACTGTCCATTTCATGACGCATAGTATACCCGTCAAGGGGATGTCGACAATGAAAAAGTGAGAGGAAGGTGAGGATAATCACTAGTTGCTACAGGGGTTAACCCCCGAATTGGAACGGAAAAGGCCCCCCCAATCTGCCGATTGAGGGGGCCTTCGTTTTATTCAAGGTGGCTGGAGCCGAGCCTGCGACTCGGCAAGCTTTAGGGGAGTTCGGTCTCTCCCATCAGGTACCGGTCGCACTCACGCGCCGCACCGCGCCCTTCGTTGAAGGCCCAGACCACCAGGCTCTGACCGCGGCGGCAGTCGCCGGCAGCGAACACGCCGTCAATGTTGGTGACATAGCTGCCGAAGTCGGCCTTGATGTTGCTGCGGCCGTCACGCTCAAGCCCCAGGGCGGCAGGAAGCTCCTGCTCCGGTCCGAGGAAGCCCATGGCCAAAAGCACCAGGTCGGCCGGCCGGACCTCTTCGGTTCCGGGCACCGGGGTGGGGACGAACTGCCCCTGGGCGTTCTTTTCCCATTTGACCTGGACGGTGTGCACCGCTTTAACCTTCCCTTCCGCATCTCCCTCGAACCTGGTCGCCGTGGTGAGGAAGACCCGCGGGTCGGCGCCGAATTTGGCGGCGGCTTCCTCCTGGCCGTAGTCGACCTTGTGGGTCTTGGGCCACTCCGGCCACGGGTTGTCCTCGGCGCGGGTGTCAGGGGAACGGGGCATGATCTCGAGCTGCGTCACGGAGCTGCAGCCGTGGCGCAGCGAGGTGCCGACGCAGTCGGTGCCGGTGTCGCCGCCGCCGATGATGATCACGTCCTTTCCCCGGGCCGATATGACGTCGCTGGCCTGGTCGAGAATGGCCTTGGTGTTGGCCGTCAGGAAATCCATGGCGAAGTGTATCCCCGTAAGCGAGCGCCCTTCGATGCCGAGGTCGCGGGGGAGGGTGGCGCCGGTGGCCATGACCACCGCGTCGAACTCGCCGCGCAGCTTCTCCACCGGGTAGTCGGCGCCGCCGATGGCGGTGTTGCAGACAAAGGTGATCTGCTCCTGCTCCATCAGCCGGATGCGGCGCAGTACCACGCCTACCTTGTCCAGCTTCATGTTGGGGATGCCGTACATCAGGAGCCCGCCGGGAAGGGGGGCCCGCTCGAATACGGTCACCTGGTGACCCGCCTGGTTGAGCTGGTCGGCCGCCGAGAGGCCGGCGGGGCCGGAGCCGACCACCGCAACCTTCTTGCCGGTACGGACCTTGGGGAGGGTGGGGGTGACCCACCCTTCCTCCCAGGCGCGCTCGATGATGCTCACCTCGATGTTCTTGATGGTGACCGCAGGGTCGATGGATCCCAGGGTGCACGACCCCTCGCACGGGGCGGGGCAGACCCGTCCGGTGAATTCCGGGAAGTTGTTGGTCCGCGAGAGCCTCAGGTAGGCCTGCCGCCAGAGACCGCGGTAGACCAGGTCGTTAAACTCCGGGATCAGGTTGTTGACGGGGCAGCCGCAGGCCATGCCGCTCACCAGCTTGCCGGTGTGGCAGAACGGGATGCCGCAGTCCATGCAACGGGCTCCCTGGGTGCGGAGCTTCTCCTCCGGCAGGTGCAGGTGGAACTCGTCCCAGTCCTTGAGCCGCTCCAGCGGCTCGCGGTCGGAGGGGAGTTCGCGAAGGTATTCCATGAATCCGGTTGGTTTTCCCATAGCTCTATCCTATATCAATCAGGTTGAGGTTGAGGTTAAGGCTGAGAGGGATTTTGCTTGACCTCAACCTTAACCTTGACCTGCTTTTCTAGTGTGCGGCCCGGGTGGCGTTCTCTTCGAATGCCGCCGTCAAGGCCTCGTCGCCGCTCAATCCCGCTGCCTCGGCCCGGGCGATGGCCTGGAGCACCCGCTTGTAGTCCGTCGGCATGACCTTGATGAACTTGTGGGCGAAGGTGCGCCAGTTCTTCAGGATGTCCGCGGCCCGGGTGCTGCCGGTGAGTTCCGCGTGCCGCTCGATCATCCCCCTGAGGGTGCCGAGGTCCTGCTCGTCCAACTGCTCCAGGGCCACCATTTCGGTATTGCAGCGGCTTTTGAACTGTCCTTCGTCGTCGAGGACATAGGCGATGCCGCCGCTCATGCCGGCAGCGAAGTTCCTGCCGGTTTCCCCCAGTACCACCACGATGCCGCCGGTCATGTACTCGCAGCCATGATCGCCGACCCCTTCCACCACCGCGTTGGCCCCGGAGTTGCGGACGCAGAAGCGTTCCCCGGCCATCCCGTTCAGGTAGGCGGTGCCGCCGGTGGCGCCGTAGAAGGCGACGTTGCCGGCAATGATGTTCTCCTCGGCCTTGAACGGGGAGCCGGCAGGCGGGTAGAGCACGATGTTGCCGCCGCTCAAGCCCTTGCCGAGGTAGTCGTTGGTGTCGCCGGAGAGTTCCAGGGTCATCCCTTTCGGGATGAAGGCGCCGAAACTCTGGCCTGCGCTCCCTAGGAACTTGAGCCTGATGGTGTCGTCGGGGAGCCCCTTCGCGCCGAAGGCGCGGGTGACCTCGTTGCCGACGATGGTGCCGGCCACCCGGTCCACGTTGGTGATGGGGAGTTCGGCGCTCACCTTTTCCCCCCTCTCGAGGGCAGGCTTGCAGATATCCAGGAGTCTGGTGTAGTCGAGCGATTTCTCCAGGCCGTGGTCCTGGGCCTCGATGCAGTAGCGGCTCCCGGCGATTGCCATCTTCGGCTGGTACAGGATCTTGCTGAAGTCGAGCCCCTGGGCCTTCCAGTGGGCGATGGCCCGCTTAGGCTCCAGCCGGTTGGCGCGCCCGACCATGTCGTTGAAGCTGCGGAAGCCGAGTTCGGCCATGATCTCCCGCACCTCCTGCGCGATGAAGCGCATGTAGTTGACGACGTACTCCGGCTTGCCTGCGAACTTGGCCCTGAGGACCGGGTCCTGGGTGGCGACGCCGGCCGGGCAGGTGTTGCTGTGGCAGACCCGCATCATGACGCACCCGAGGGTGACCAGCGGTGCCGTGGCGAAACCGAACTCCTCGGCCCCCAGAAGGGCGGCGATGGCCACGTCCCGGCCGGTCTTCAACTGGCCGTCCACCTCGACGATGATCCGGCTCCTCAGGTTGTTGAGCACCAGGGTCTGGTGGGTTTCCGCCAGGCCGAGCTCCCAGGGGAGCCCCGCATGCTTGATCGAGGAGAGCGGCGAGGCGCCGGTGCCCCCGTCGTAACCGCTGATCAGCACCACGTCGGCATGGGCCTTGGCCACACCGGCCGCGATGGTGCCGACCCCGACCTCGGAGACCAGCTTGACGCTGATCCGGGCGCGGCGGTTGGCGTTCTTCAGGTCGTGGATCAGCTCCGCCAGGTCCTCGATGGAGTAGATGTCGTGGTGGGGCGGGGGCGATACAAGCCCGACGCCGGGGGTGGTGTGCCGGGTCTTGGCAACCCACGGGTAGACCTTGTGGCCGGGAAGCTCCCCGCCTTCGCCCGGCTTGGCGCCCTGAGCCAGCTTGATCTGCAGCTCTCCCGCGTTGGTCAGGTAGTCGCTCGTCACGCCGAACCGGCCGGAAGCCACCTGCTTGATGGCGCTGTTCTTCGAGTCGCCCTGCTCGTTGGTCCAGGTGAAGCGCTCGGGATCCTCGCCACCCTCGCCGGTGTTGGAGCGGCCACCGATCCGGTTCATGGCGATGGCCAGGGCTTCGTGTGCCTCCTGGCTGATGGAGCCGTAGGACATGGCCCCGGTCTTGAACCGCTTCATGATCTCCTCGACCGACTCGACCTCGTCAAGCGGCACGGGCACGCGGATATCGGTGTTGAAGTCCAGAAGCCCCCTGAGGGTGTAGATGCGCTCGTTCTGGTCGTCGATCAGCTTGGAGAAGACCTTGAACTCCCGGTAGTCGTTGGTCTTGGTCGCCTTTTGCAGCGACTGGATGGTGAGCGGGTTGAAGAGGTGCTCCTCTCCCTCCTGGCGCCACTGGTACTGGCCGCCCGGATCGAGGGTCGGCTCCGCTGCCAGCCGCTGCGGGTAGGCCTTGCGGTGGCGGGTCAGAAGCTCGCGGGCGATGCCGTTCAGATCGATGCCGCCGATGCGGGACGGGGTCCAGGTGAAGAACCTGTCGATGACCGAATCATGCAGGCCGACCGCTTCGCAGATCTGGGCGCCACGGTAGCTCTGGATGGTGGAGATCCCCATCTTGGCCATGGTCTTGACGATCCCCTTGACGGAAGCCTTGATGAAGTTCTTCACCCCGGTCTTGTGGTCGAGGCCCGGGAGCATCCCCTGCTGGATCATGTCGTCGATGGTCTCGAAGGCCAGGTAGGGGTTGATGGCGGTGACGCCGTAGCCTAGCAGTACCGCGAAATGATGCACCTCGCGCGGTTCGCCCGACTCCAGAATCAACGAGGCGTGGGTCCGGGTGGCGGTGCGGATCAGGTGGTGGTGCAGGCCGGCCACGGCCAAAAGGGCCGGAAGGGCGGCATATTCCTCGTTAACTCCCCGGTCCGAGAGGATCAGGATGGTGGTGCCGGACTCGATGCAGTGGACGGCGGTCTTGAACAGGCTCTCGAGCGTCTTCTCCATCCCCTCTGCGCCGTCGGAGGCCTTGAAGAGCAGGGATAGGGTGGTGGTCTTGAAGCCCGGCCGGTCCAGGTTGCGCAGTTTCTCGAACTCCTCGTTGTTGAGGATCGGGTGCTCCAGGCGGATCACCCGGGCGCTGGTCGGCGACGGCTTCAAGAGGTTCGCCTCGGAGCCGATGCGGACAGCGGTCGCGGTGATGATCTCCTCGCGGATCGGATCGATCGGCGGGTTGGTCACCTGGGCGAAGAGCTGCTTGAAATAGTTGTAGAGCAGCTGGGGCTTCTCCGAGAGGACCGCAAGCGGGGTGTCGGTTCCCATGGAACCAAGCGGCTGAATGCCGTCGGTCGCCATCGGGCCGATGATGGTCTGCTGATCCTCGAAGCTGTAGCCGAAGGCCTTCTGACGCTGCACCAGGGTGGCGGGATCGAAGGGCCGCGTCTTTTCCGCCTTGGGGAGGTCCGCAAGCAGCTGGTGGTTCACCTTCACCCAGTCGCCGTACGGCTTGGCGCCGGCCAGTTCGCTCTTGATCTCCTCGTCCGGGATGATGCGTCCCTTTTCCGTGTCCACCAGGAACATCTTGCCCGGCTGCAGCCGCCCCTTCCTGATGACCTTCTCGGGCGGCACGTGCAGCACGCCCGCTTCGGAGGCCATGATGACCAGGTCGTCGTCGGTCAAGTAGTAGCGGCAGGGGCGCAGGCCGTTGCGGTCGAGGACGGCGCCGATGATCCGGCCGTCGGTGAAGGTGAGAGCCGCCGGGCCGTCCCAGGGCTCCATCATGCAGGAGTGGTACTCGTAGAAGGCCCGCTTCTCCTTGCTCATGGTATCGTGGTTTTCCCACGGCTCAGGCACCATCATCATCATCGCATGGGGGAGCGAACGGCCGGACAGCGTCAGGAGTTCCAGGCAGTTGTCGAACATCGCCGAGTCGGAACCGTTCGTGTCGATCACCGGCAACAGCTTCTTGATGTCGTCGCCGAAAAGTTCGCTGCTGAACATGGACTGGCGCGCATGCATCCAGTTGACGTTGCCCCGCAAGGTGTTGATCTCGCCGTTGTGGGCGAGGAGGTGATACGGGTGGGCGCGGTCCCAGCTGGGGAAGGTATTGGTGGAGAAACGGGAATGGACCACGGCAATGGCCGTCTCCATCGCCGGATCGCGCAGGTCGGGGTAGTACTGGTCCAGCTGGGCGGGCATCAGCATACCCTTGTAGACCACGGTGCGGGTCGACATGCTGGCGAAGTACCAGAAGGGATCGACACCGTTGTCGCGGATCTCGTGAAGGGCACGCTGCTGCACGACGTAGAGCTTGCGGTTGAAGGCGTCCTCGTCCGGGCAGGAGGCGCTGCGCTTGAAGAAGATCTGCCGCACCAGCGGCTCGCCAGCCTTGGCCGTATCTCCCAGGGAGGAATTGTCGGTCGGGACGTCGCGCCAGCCTATCATCTCCACCGCTTCCTCGGAGATGATCCGCTGGAAGAGGTGCTTGGCGGCGCTGCGCTCGGTAGCCACGGGCGAGGTGAAGAGCATGGCGACGCCGTAGTGGCCCGGTTGCGGCAAGTCGATGCCGGATGCGGGGCAGACCTTGCGGAAGAAGGCGTCGGGCATCTGAATCAGGATGCCGGCGCCGTCGCCGGTGTTGTGTTCGCTGCCGACTGCGCCGCGGTGATCGAGGTTGGCCAGGACGGTAATGGCCTGCTGGACGATCTCGTGGGACTTCTTCCCCTTGATGTTGGTGACAAAGCCGACGCCGCAGGCGTCATGTTCGAACTGGGGATCGTACATCCCTTGCTTCTTGGGTAATCCGATTGTTTTCATGATGCAACCTTTGTGAGGTGGATGTTATGCGATCGAGTAGTTGTTTCTAGCATTTACCGTGCCATCTTGATTTAGTGCAGCCCCTTCTAAGTGCCTGGCGTCGTAACTAAACAAATTTTCAGTGAGACTGCTTCGATTGATCTCTGGATTGGCATGTGCTCACAATAGTATTGACTGCAATTGGTACTCAGTAGAGTACTCAGGTCGGGGTGTCTGTGTTGGGCCACCAAAGATTTCCCGCGCAGTCTTGTATCCCGTTTTTCCAACTGTAAACTGTACGCCAAGTTGTATACGTCAGACCCTAAGGTCACAGGTTTGACGCAGACTACCAACAGATATAGATAGCGAAAAAGACCTGCCTGCGTCAACAGCCAAATACGTCCTCGCTGACATTTGCCCCTTGCATCAGGAGTTACACATGAACCTGGATTCGATTTCACGGGAAAGGCTGGATTACGTCCTGTGCCGCATGCCCAAGGCCGAGTTGCATATTCACATCGAAGGCTCGCTGGAACCGGAACTGATCTTCAAGCTGGCAGGCCGCAACAACATCGAGCTCCCGTACCGCTCCATCGATGAACTGCGCGCGGCGTACGCCTTTACGGACCTGCAGAGTTTTCTCGACGTCTACTACGCCGGGGCGGGTGTACTGCGGACCGAAGAAGATTTCTTCGACATGGCCTGGAGCTACCTGGCGCGCGCGAAGTCACAGCATGTGATTCATTCGGAAATCTTCTTCGATCCGCAGACGCACACCGCCCGGGGGGTCCCGTTCGAAACGGTGATCAGCGGGCTCGATCGGGCGGTTCGCCGCGGCGAAGGGCAGGGAGTGAGCGCCTCGCTCATTCTTTGTTTTCTGCGCCACCTGAGCGAAGAGGACGCTTTCGCAACGCTGGAGGAGGCCCTGCCTTTCCGCGACAAATTCATCGGCGTAGGTCTCGACAGCTCTGAGCGCGGCAATCCGCCGGAGAAATTCGCCAGGGTCATTGCACGTTGCCGGGCGCTGGGGCTTCGGCTGGTGGCCCATGCCGGAGAGGAGGGGTCCGCCGAGTACATAAGCGGTGCTCTCGATCTGCTTGGCGCGGAAAGGATTGATCACGGCGTGCATTGCCTCGATGATCCCGACCTGGTGGCACGATTGGCAAGGGAACGCATCCCCTTGACGGTCTGCCCCCTCTCCAACGTGAAGCTTGCCGTTTTCCCGCGACTTGCCGATCACAACATCGGCAAACTGCTGGCTGCCGGCATTGTCGCAACCGTCAATTCAGACGATCCGGCCTATTTCGGCGGATATCTGAACGAGAACTTCACCGCCATCTTCGCGGCCCTCCCTGAACTCGGGGCGAAAGAGGCTTATCAACTGGCCTGCAACAGTTTTAAGGCGAGTTTTGTGGAGGAAGGAATCAAGCAGGCATGGATCGGGGAACTGGACGAATTTTTCGGGGCGGTATAGAACCGTGGCGATCTTCCTGCAGAAATGACAACCGGCCTTAGCGGGGAGGCTGCCCGGGAACTTACTGGGCAGCGCCCAGAACGTTTGTTGCATCCCATGAGCCTGATCTGAGCCTTCAGCGTGGCCTGATGGGGCAGTTGTCCACCCCTGAACGGAGGAGGGCGACCTGTAGGCCGCCCCCGTTTATCCTTGGTACCCCGAATTGTTCTCCTCTATAAAATTACCATTTGCCTCGATGTTTCTCGGCTGCGACGTCCTTTTCGATGTTCTTCTCTACCTTGCCGGTACTTCTCTGCACTTTGCCGGCAAGTTTTTCTGCCTTACCTTCAGCTTCTAACGACACGTTGCTGAAAATTTTACCGGTAGTTTCTTTGACTTTTCCTTTTGCTTCGTGTAACGCGCCCTTTGTTGTGTCTTTTATGCTGGATCTCATGGCCTGCCTCCTGGCTTGCGCCGATACTTCTTCTCCTTATTCATATTAATACCTTGCTACAAGTTCATTTTATCATGGTTCGAACTACGGTGTGTACCCCTATATTGGGCCGGCATCCGCCTAGATGCAAAACCTGCCCCGCATTTCCTGGTCCTCCGTGGCAATTTGCCGATAGCGTCCTGCAAATGTTCGGCAACTGGCACTGGTGCTCCTGGAGATGTCAAAGTGTCTCTGTGGCTAGATATTGTTAAAATTTCTTTGACATCGTTGTGGACCTACAATAATCTCGCCATCGCTGACAACACTGTGAACTCCCGTTCCCGTTGTATAAATTGTCTGTGAAAGCACAGGTGATGTGCGGATTGATAGTGTGGCTCAGGTAACTGACAGGGAATGGTGCGAAACAGTCAGAGAACCTGCTGGCTGAGTGAGGATTACATGTTCAACGTCCGGATGCTGTTGGTGTCGGTGCTTTTGTTTGTGTTTTGCTGTCCGTTTGCCTCTTACGCGGAATCGGACGAGGATGCCATGATGGCGAACGCCAAAAGCCATTACCAGAGCGGTGGCTACTACTTCGCCACGACCTGGCTGGAACGTATCCTGAAGAACTGGCCGGACACCCCTCAACGTGAGGAGGTGCTGCTGATGATGGCCAACGCTTATGCCGCTACAGGGCGGGATGAGAAGGCGCTGCGAACGGTAAAAACCCTGCTGAAGGAGTTCCCGCAATCCAAAGGCAAGTTGGACCCGAGCGTGCTCAAGTTTGTGGAGGAGGTTCAAGCACGAAAAGCCGGCACGCAACCTTCAACGAAACCTGTCGCTCTGCCCAGTACGTCGACGCCGACTGCGAAGGCAACCGCAGAACCGGCGCCTGCGCCAGCCGCTCCGGCAGCAGCTGATGTAGCAACTAAAGTTAGCATGCAGCCGCCACCGGCCGCTCCCGTTGTTGCTCCTGCCAAAGCTGAAGTCGCTGCTCCGCCTGTTGCGCCTGTACCCGAGCCAGTTCATGCAAAGGTTGAAACTGCGGAACCTCCGAAGGCGGCTGCCGCCTCTGCCGAATCCGTTGCCGTTAAGATACCCGTTGAAGTAAACGCGCCAGCCAAAGCTGAAGTCGCTACGCCGCCAGTTGAGCCAGTAACAAAGCCCATTCCTTCTAAGCTTGAAACCGCGGAACCGTCGAAGAATGTTTCCGCGCCTCCAGATCCGGTTGTAGCAAAGACTCCTGAAGTACCGGTTGTCGCAAAGACTCCTGCTGAAGCAACCGCGCCTGCCAAGGTGGACGTTTCTGTGCATTTGGAGCCCTCGGTCAACCCTGCTTCCGCAAAGGTCGAAACTGCGGAGCCACCGAAAGTCCCCCCCGCTCCTGCAGAACCGGTTGTCCCGAAGAACTCTGTTGAAGTAATCGCGCCAGCCCGGATGGCCGCAGGAACTCCCATGGAAGAAAGCTGCAAACCGGGCTCATATACTCTTGAACTGGGGGAATATGTTGGGCTGAACAGGCTGGTGGGCGCCAAGAAGGCGGTCAGGAAAGCGGGTCTGGTACCGGTAGTCGGGCCGGGTCCCAAAAAAGCGGAGATGATGCTGCGGATCCAGGTGGGGGAGTTCGCCGATTCTGAGTCGGCCGACAAACTTGTGAAAAAACTCCGCGGCATGAACGCGGATCACTTCGTCCTCAAGGACAAGGCGGGGACCTATCGTGTCTATGCCGGTTCCTATTTCGACAAGGACCCTGCCGCACGGGAGCAGCGGCGCCTTGCCGCCCAGGGAATAAAGTCCGATCTGAGACAGGTGAACGTCCCTGTCCCGTCCTTCGTGCTCAGTGCCGGCTGTTTCCCTTCCGAAGAGGCTGCCCGGGGGAAAATGGCGGAGCTGGAACAACTGGGGCTGAAAGGCAAGGGAGTACGGCTCCCTAAGCGATAGCCTCTCCGGCGCGCTTCCAGCGGCGGTGCACCCAGTACCACTGTGTCGGGTGAGCCACCACAAAATCTTCCACATAACGCGACAGGGCCTGGGTCTCTTTCCTTATGCCTTCCTCGCTCATGTCCCCGCTTACAGGGTGTTCCGGGTAGATGGTGAGCACATGCCGGTCCCCTTCACGATGGATGAAGACGGGGACCAGCGCAGCGCCGCTTCTCTGGGCGATGAGGACCGGCCCCGTCGAGGCCCATGCCTTTCGCCCCATGACATCTATCAATACCCCATCCTCGGATGTAGCGGCCTGATCGGCCAGGATGCCGACGGAATCCCCCTTCTTCAATGCGCCCAGGATTCCCCTGAGAGCCCCTTTCTTGTAGATTACCCGGCTGTTGTAGCTCATGCGCATCCGCTCCACCATCCGGTTGAAATAGGGGTTTTTCTGGGGTTTCACTACCACGACACCATCGCCGAAAATCCGGCTGAGCGACAGCGCCATCAGTTCCCAGTTTCCGCAGTGGCCGCTGAAAACGATCATTCCCTTGCCCTTGCTCCTGGCGGCCTCGAAGTGTTCGCGTCCCCGCAGGTCGATGCGGTCAATGAGCCGGTCCCCTTGCCCGTGATACAGCCTGCATATCTCCACCAGGTTTCTGCCCAGGTTTTGAAAGGTCTCCTCGGCCAGGAGCCGGACATCCCGGTCCGGCGTAGTCCAGAGCGCATGGCCCTTCAGGTAAGGGAGCGCGTGATCCATGTTTTCCATCACTATGGCGCGGCGCTTGGGAAGGATACGCGAAATCAAAATCCCCAGGATCGAACCTAAACGATTGATCGTTGCAGCCGGCATTAGAGCGGGTACCAAGGTTAGACAGTAAAAACCTGCGGCCTGGACCATCCAAAAAATACGCTTCATAACCTTACCTTCTCCCTACAGAACCGAAGACCTCGCTTTCTACGTTATTCAGAGGGTACCTCGTCCTCTGCCGCGACCGGGAGGGCGTCCGCCTCATCTTCCGCGAGGGAAGGTTCCTTTTCCTGCTTGCGCAGCACTTTTTCGTCCTGTTTCTTTTTCCTGTCCAGCTCTTTCTGGCGCTTTTGGAATTTGAAGTTCGGCTTTGCCATATTGATCTCTCCCTAAAGATTTTGGTCTCAATCCCATAAATTAAATGCACATTGGCTTGGTTTAAGCCATTTATGCGAGAAATTTGGGTGTCATTGTCTACGACAAATGGACTAATAGCAAGTCCATTCTTATCATGAGAGGTCCCACAGAACTTAAAGGTCGGCATTGTCCCAAACTGCTGTATATACAGTCCTATTGGCTGGATGCCGGTGAAATCCTTGCCAAAGGGGAGGGGGGCTGGAATCTCATAGGAGCATCCTATATTTCAAAATGAGTACAATATGAAGGTATATTTAAATAGCTTGCTTTGTAGATACGAAGCTGGTAGGGTGAAGCACGATCTGGAACAGTTCCGGATAAATTCAGAAAAACACATTTGGAGAAAGAAAGTACATGGCAAACGGAACAGTAAAATGGTTTAACGACAGCAAGGGGTTTGGGTTTCTGGAGCAGGAAAATGGCGAGGACGTATTCTGCCACTTTTCCGCCATCAGCGGAGACGGGTTTAAATCCCTTGTTGAAGGTGATAGCGTGACTTTCGACGTAGTCAAAGGGCCGAAGGGCCTCCAGGCTGCCAACGTGAAAAGGGTCTAGGTAAAGTACCAGGCGGGGCGGCAGTCGGTTCCTGCACCGTCCGAGAAAAGGCTTTACACATGGATGAGGCCCCTGGTTTACCAGGGGCCTCAACTTTTTGTGGTCCCTTCACCGGCCCGCCTCGATGATTATCTTCATCCACTTCTCCACGAATGATGGGGAACCTTCCGCGACTTTTTTCTGAACTCCTTTCCTGCGGTCCGCTTTCCATCGTTGCTCAGCCAGCCTTGTACATGAGGCGACAGCTAAATGAGTGCAAGTAGCCTGCGTCGACTGTTGGTGATCGTGTACCACCGTCGGGCGTTTCGAAGTTACTGTTGCAAAACTAATGCGGAGGAAAGACATGTCCATCAGAAGAGGAGACGTAGTGAGCCATTCAATAGCTGTTGAATGGGGCGTTGGTAAGGTGGTCGAGGTGAGTCCTTACAGGGTTTCTATAGAGTTCTGCGATGGGACCACGAGGAAGATAGCCTGCTCGCATTTCACGAGTCTGCTGCCGGCCGCACCGGCTTTATTCATTCCGATTTCCGCCCCGCCCCAGAAGGCTCCTGCCAAGGCTCCCAGAGCGAAAAAGGTGGCAGCCGCAAAGCAGCCGGCCGCAAAGCAACCGGCCACCTGAGCGCAGATGACATAGCAGTTACGAGGCACTTGGCTACATAAGCTGGGTGCCTTTTTCTTTGAGGGCGCATCCACGAAGGGGTTGTGTTGCCCGGGGCAGGCTCCCTCACCCCAACCCTCTCCCGGAGGGCGAGGGAGAGATCGCGACGGGGCCGGGCAATGAAAAAAGGCGCCTGGCTGTTATGCCAAGCGCCTTTGCCCGAAGGGCCGCTCGTTCAGTGTTGCGTCGACTGGCTTTTCTGCCGGCGCCGTCCTAGGGCGCCGCGGGGAGCACGCAGGGCTCGAAGTTGTAGGTGGCGAAATAGTCTTCCACCGTCTCGGCCCTGCGGATGAGTTCCACGCGGCCGTCGGCGCGCAGCATCAGCTCCTTGGGACGCAGCCTGCCGTTGTACTGGAACCCCATGGCGTGGCCGTGGGCCCCGGAGTCGTGGATGACCAGGATGTCGCCGTCTTCCACCGGCGGGAGCTCGCGCTGAATGGCGAACTTGTCGTTGTTCTCGCAGAGCGAGCCGACCACGTCGTACACCTCGCTCCTCTCATGGCCGTCCTTGCCGAGCACGTCGATGTGGTGGTAGGAGCCGTAAAGCGCCGGACGCATGAGCGACGACATGCAGGCGTCAACGCCGATGTAATTCCGGTAGGTCTCCTTGCTGTTGATCGCGGTCGTTACCAGGACGCCGTGCGGGCCGGTCATGAAACGTCCGCTCTCCATGAACATCGCCGGTGCATGACCGTGGCGCTTGCGGAAGCCGTCGAAAAGCGCGGTGACTTCGGCCGACATCTTGGGGAGGTCGAGCGGCTTCTGGTCCGGGCGGTAGGGGATGCCGAAACCGCCGCCGATGTTGACGAACTCGAACTTGATGCCGAGCGCCGCTTCAACTTCCTCGGCTACTTCCAGGACCATGCGGGCGGTCTCGACGATGTAGGTGTAGTCGAGTTCGTTGGAGGCGACCATGGTGTGCAGCCCGAAGCGGGTGGCGCCCCGCTCCTTGGCGCGGCGGTACGCCTCGACGACCTGCTCGTGCGACACGCCGTACTTCGCCTCTTCGGGATTGCCGATGATGACGTTGCCGGTGCGGCGCGGCCCCGGGTTGTAGCGGAAGCAGATCATCTCCGGGAAAACCGGAACCTTGTCGATCAGGGAGACGTCGTCCAGGTTCAGGATGCATCCGCCGTCCAGCGCGGCGAACTCGAACTCCTCCTGGCTGGTGTTGTTGGAGGTGAACATGATGTCCTGCGGTTTGGCGCCGAGTTCCCGGGCCAGGATCACTTCCGGGATGGAGCTGCAGTCAAACCCGAACCCCATTTCCTTCATCAGCTTGAGCACCTCGCGGTTGGGGAGCGCCTTCACCGCATAGAACTCACGGAATCCGGGGATCCCGGAGAAGGCGTCGAGAAGCTGGCTTCCCGTTTCCCGGATGCCGGCCTCGTCGTAGAGGTGGAAGGGGGTCTGGAAATGCTGCTGAATCTCGGGAATACGGTGGAACAGGCGGTCCTTGAAAGAAGCTGACATCGGCATAAACTCGGTTCTCCTCTACGGTGATTTGAATATATCGTGCGACGCTGGTTTCAGATCCACCCTTCTGGTCTCCTTGACCGTCTCCAGGACGACCTGGGTCCGGGTCGATTTGACCCCCTTCAGGGGCTGGATCTGCTGGCGCAGCATTCTTGCGAGGGTGGTATGGTCGGCGGTCCTCACCTTCACCAGGAAGCCGTCCGGCCCAACCACCTGGTGCACTTCCTGGACCGACGGGATGGCGGCGAGCGCCCGGGCGGTTTCGTCGGCGGTCCCGTTCGACTCGATGAAGACGAATGCGGAGAGCCCCTGGTGGAAACAGGCGGGGTTCAGCCTCACCTCGTAACCCTCGATGATCCCCCGCTCCTCCAGCTTCCGGATCCGCTCCAAAACGGCGGACGGCGCCATCCCGACCTGCCGGGCTACCTCGGCGTTGGGGATGCGCGCTTTTTCCTGAAGTATTTCCAGAATGTGGAGATCTATTTCGTCAATCATTCTTGTATACACCTCTTGCGGCGAATGATATTCTTTTCAAGGTGTCTTGTAAAGAATTATTTCCTGTCTTTCGCGCACTTCCGCAGGCTTTCCGGCCACGGAGAGATCGACCGCTTGACAAGGGCGGTTGAAGGGGGCGGGGTGCGGGAGGCATCGTTAAAATCTTTGACATTACTTCGCCGCTACACTAATCTTCGCCTCAGCGGTAAGCATCTCTATATTATGTACTTGCTCGCCTGTGCGTCGCTTCAAGCGTGCCCGCGCCAGGTGCTTACGAAAATATCTGTGATGAAGTGAGGATTTTCATGCGCGCGCTTCGTATGCTGGTGCCGGCACTGTTCCTGGCTCTCCTGGTCTCCCCGTCCGCTTCCTACGCGGAACCAGGCGAGGCCACCATGCTGGAGCAGGCCAGGTTCAATTATGAAAAAGGAAGTTACTACATCGCGGCAACGTGGCTGGAAAGAACCCTGACCAGCTACCCGAGGACTCCGCAGCGTGAGGAACTCCTCCTGATGATCGCGAAGTGCTACGCCACCACCTGGCGGGAAGACAAAGCGGCACAGACCGTGCGGACCCTGCAGAAATACTACCCGAATGCCGCCGCCACGCTGGAACCGGCACTGCTCAAGCTGGTTGAGAGTGATCCTTACGGGGCTGCCGAAACCCCCGGACCTGAGCTTTGGGCGCCTCCCCCGAAAGTGCAAAAAGCGCCGACGCCTGCTCCGCCCCAAGCGGCCGATGCCGCGCCGGCTCAAGGCGGGAAGGGCGCCGCGCCGCCGGTCGCTACCGCTGCTGCCCAACCCGCGCAGGCGACCAAACCTGCGGTTATGTACATTCCTTCGGGCCGTGCCCGCATTCGGGAAACGGTAGGGTTGGGTCCCGTCGGCATGGATGCCGCGCTGCAAGCGCGTGCCGCAAAAGTGCCCGCAGCGGTTTCCTTACCTCCCGCATCCATGTCAGGCGCCGGTCGACCGGCTGCCGCCGCGCCTGCGGATAGCACCGCCGCCGTGAAGAAGGATGCTGCAGTTTCCCCTTAGGCTACCCGATTGGCGCCAATCTTCTTGCTCTCACAATCTCCCCCTCCCCGACCAGGGGGCCCTGGACCCTCAGGACGGTGAAGTCTGGCGAGAAGAAGTAAGACGCGGGAAGCAAGCAGATTTTGTGAACGCAGCTGACAAAAAAGGCGCCCGGGAAAAAACCGGGCGCCTTTTTACGTTGAGCCGGGACGGAAGGAGACGTCAGGAGAAACGGGCGTTCTTCTTGAAATGCTGGAAACAGGACTCGATCCGCTGCTGCTGTGCCGGATTGAGCGTCCGGAATTCAAGGCCGCAGGTCGTGCAGCTGTCGCTGCTGCGAGACCAGACCACCCGCGCAGTCACCTTGAGCGGAGTCTGGTGCTCATACTCATCGAGGGAACTCCCCGGGGTCATGATGTCGAGCTCCACCTGAGAGCCGCGCTCCAGCCCGTCTGAATCCGACAGGCGCAGTTGCAGCCCCGTGATGCTGAAATCGCTTGTGATTCCCTTGATCTCCTGCTGTGTCCCCGGCCTGCGCACCAGGACCAGCAGGCCGTTGTTGGCGCGCGGGTAGCGACGCTGCTCGTTCTCCTTCTGCTCGATCGTGGTGTCGGTGCTGAAGGTGAAGTTCTCAAGAAGCCGGTTGAACTGCTTGGTCACCGCGTTCAGGTCCTCGCTGATGGTGGCCGTCACCCCGATTTTCGAGCTGTTGTCCTTGATGGTGTAAAAGAGGGAGTCCTGGCTTTTTTGAAGCTCGGAAAGCGTCTCCATCTGCGACCTGCTCGCCTCGGATATCTGCTGGCTCGCCGAGGATGAGTGCCGCACCGACGCCACCATGGTTTCTATGATCTGCGCAGTCTGCAGCGTCTTCTGCTCCCCGCCGTTCACCCTCTCCACGATCCGCTCCATGGTCCGCATGGTCGCGCCGACCTGCCCGGTCAACTCGGTGATGATCCTGGTTATCTCCTGGGTTTCGCGCGAGGTCCGGTTGGCGAGGTTGCGCACCTCGTCCGCGACCACGGCGAAGCCGCGCCCCTGTTCTCCGGCGCGTGCAGCCTCGATGGCGGCGTTCAGCGCCAGCAGGTTGGTCTGGTCGGCTATGTCGGTGATGCTGGCGATGATCGTGTGGATCTGCTCCCCCACCTGGTTCAGCGCGGCGGTTTCCTCGGTGGCCCGGTTCACCTCCGCCACGGTGAGCCGCATCTGCTCGATGTTCTCGCGGGTGGCCTGAAGCCCCTGTTCGGCCTCCCGCTCCGTTTCCAGGGAGTTGCCGAGCATCGTCTCCGATAGCTCGCGCACCGATTCGGACATCATGCGCACCTCGCCCGTCGCGGCGGAGACGTCCAGCACCCGCTGCTGCTGCGACTTGCTGGTCTGGGATATCTCGTTCGATATCTCCGCTATCTGGAACGAGGACTGCTCCATCTGCAGGCTGGCGCCGTGGATGTTGCGCAGCACCTCGGTGAGCTTTCCCACCATGCCACGCATGGCGATCAGTATCCTGCTTATCTCGTTGGTGCGCTTGACCACGATCTCCTGGCTCAGGTCCCCTTGCGAGAGCCTGTCCAGGTGGGCGATGGTGCGTGTGATGGCGCTGGTGATGCCCCAGATGTTGATGCCGCCGAAAATGGCTCCCAGCAGGATGAACAGCAGCGCCGCTCCCACCTGCAAAAGCCGTGAGTCCAGTGTGCCGGCCATGGTTGCGGCCAGGATGCAGGCACTGTAGCAGAGGCAGAGAATGGTGAGTCTGGTCCTGATGGTGAGACAGAGGTAGTAATGCCAAAGTATTCCCATCCGCGGGTGCTCCTTTCCCGTTCTATTTGCTGCTTCTATAGCAATCGGCTCACTTACAGAAAGGTTTAATAAAAAATTCACTGTCTCAAAGCGGTAGCGCCTTTGCCGGGCTGAAACAGCACCGACACCATTTGAATGAGAGACCGTGGCTAGATAAATATTAAAGCCGCGCCTTAATCGTCCGAAAAGGGACGGTAGGGGAATAAGTACAGCAGGCCGGGAAGGTGCCTTCTGTCCCGTCGTTTCAGCCGCCAGTGAAAAAGATCCTTGCTGCATAGGGGGAAAGGTTGAGGAGAGGTCATGAATTTTCTACTTGATACCTACCTGCATCTGCGCATCCGCACCCGCATCGTCTTTCTCTGCATCTGCTACAGCTTCTGCATGGTCTTTGCCGTGGTGGCGGGCCGTTCCTTCTCGCTTGCCCTCTCCGTTATCTCCACCACGGTCTTCCTGCTCCTGGGAGCGTTCTTCAGCGGCCTGCTCTTTTGGTCGGTGAACGACGCACTGAATCGGATCATCGGGTTCCTCGACACCATGATCAAGGGAGACCTCAGCAACCCGGTATCGGCCAAGCGCAACAACGAAATCAGCACCATCATCCGCTCCATCGATTCGCTGCAGACCACCATGCGGGACATCATCAGGCAGATACAGCAGAGTTCGGAACAGGTGGCGAGGAGCTCGCACCAGTTGCAGGAAAGCGCGGAGCAGATATCGGCCGGGACGGACAACGTCGCCTCCCAGACCAACTCGGTGGCGGTGGCCAGCGAGGAGATGGCGGCCACCTCCAGCGACATAGCGCGCAACTGCCTGAACGCGGCGGAAAATTCCAATCGCGCCAGCCGCACGGCCAGTTCCGGCGCCGATGTGGTGCGCCAGACGACCCTCGGGATGGAGCGGATCGCGAGCCGCGTCAAGGGGGCCGCCCGGACCGTCGAGGAACTGGGGTCGAGGTCCGACCAGATCGATGCGATCATCAGGACCATCCAGGACATCGCGGACCAGACCAACCTGCTGGCTCTGAACGCGGCCATCGAGGCGGCACGCGCCGGCGAGCAGGGGCGCGGCTTCGCCGTTGTTGCCGACGAGGTGCGCGCCCTGGCCGAGCGGACCACCGGCGCCACCCGCGAGATAGGGGAGATGATCAAGGCGATACAGGGCGGGACCAAGGGGGCGATAGCCGCCATCGAGGAAGGCGTGGCCGAGGTGGAGAAGGGGGCGGAGTTCTCGGCGAGGTCGGGACAGGCCCTGGAAGAGATACTGGCCCAGGTGAGCGAGGTGAGTTCCCAGATCAACCAGATAACGACCGCCGCCCAGCAGCAGACCTCCACCACCGACGAGATCACCCGCAGCATGCAGCAGATAACGGACGTGGTGCATCAAACCGGCAGGAGCGTCACCGAGACGGCCTCCGCGGCGTCCACCCTTGCCGCGCAGTCGGAGGAGCTGCAGCGTCTGGTTAGGCAGTTCAAGCTGTAAAGACGGCAAAATCAGATTCGTCCTGACCCGCTTCCCCCCATCCCCGTCCGCCTTGCCTGCCTGAGTTTCACCTGGTCCGCCTCGCGCATGATCTTTGTTGTAGGCTGCGATGCTGGCGAAAGGATATGTCGCCATCGGTATACGGGTCAGCGCGGCTGCCATAGACAGCAAAACGGCAGCACCGGGGATGGGAACCCGGCGCTGCCGTTAGCGCCGATCGGATGAACTTCTACAGGCTAGAAGGTTTCGAAGCCGCTGTCATCGTTGTCAAGCTCCAGCGACAACCCGCCGCTCACCGCTGCAACCCTTTTCCTTTCCATCGGCAGGCTTCCCGCCTGGGTAAGCATCTTTTTCCCCGCCGGTTTCATCCTCGCCTGCGTCTGTGCCATCGGCTGTTGCCGCTTGGCGCTGTGCTCGCCGCCCGCCACCTTGAAGAAGGTGATGGTGTCCTGCAGCTGTTCCGCCTGGCCCGAGAGTTCCTCCGCGGTGGAGGACGTCTCTTCGGAGGCCGACGCGTTCTGCTGGATGACCTGGTCCAACTGCTGGATGGCCTTGTTGATCTGTTCCGCCCCGATGTCCTGCTCCCGGCAGGCGGCGCTGATCTCCATTACCAGTTCCGCCGTCTTCTGGATGTCCGGAACCATATGGTTCAGCATCTGGCCGGCCCTCTCCGCGATCTCCACGCTGCTGGAGGAGAGGTCGGAGATTTCGGCCGCCGCTTTCTGGCTCCTTTCCGCGAGCTTCCTGACCTCCGACGCCACGACCGCGAACCCCTTGCCGTGTTCGCCGGCCCGCGCAGCTTCGATTGCTGCGTTCAGAGCCAGCAGGTTCGTCTGCCGGGCGATCTCCTCGATGATCGAGATTTTGCCTGCGATTTCCTTCATGGCGGCGACCGTGTGGGAAACGGCCTCGCCGCCTTCTTTCGCATCCTTTGCCGATTTCGAGGCGATTTTTTCGGTCTGGATGGCATTGTCCGCGTTTTGCCTTATGTTGGAGGACATCTCTTCCATGGAGGAGGAGACCTCTTCCGCAGAAGCAGCTTGCTCGCTCGCTCCCTGTGACATTACTTCCGAGCTTGCGGAAAGTTCAAGGCTTCCTGCCGCGACGTTGTCGGCGGCCGCCTTGACGTCCGTGACCACTTCGCTCAGCTTGTTCACCATGGCTCGTAGCGCTATCATCAGTTCGTCCTCGGGCGAGCGCTCCACGATCTGGATGGTGAGGTCCCCGGCTGCGATCTGCTTGGCAGCCTCGGAGATTTTCCGGGTGGCGGCGACGGAGCTGTTGACTGCCGCGGCGATGGTGTCGAAGGTCTCCTTGACCCCCGTGGTATCGCCATCGGCCGGTTCGGTGGCCAGCTTCACGCTGACATCCCCCTGCGCCAGTTTCCCGAGCCCTTCCACCAGCTTCTTCGTCTCGTGGTCCTGATAATCCGCAATCTTCTTCGCCTGCCGTGCCGCCGTCTTCACCGAGGTCAGGTCCGTCACCACCTCGAGCACGCCTATCACCTTGCCGTTGCCGTCCTTGATGGGGACGGCGGTATAGGAGATGTCGAGATCGAGGCCTGCTGAGGGGTGGGCGTCGGTTTCCCTGGTCGCTTCGTGCCCGTTTGCGATGGCCTGGGCGCAGGCGCAGTTGGAACTCTTGCAGTCAGATGTCTTGAAGTGGTCGTAGCACTTGGTGCCGGCCACCTGCGCCGGCGTCTTGCCGCCGACCCTCGCCCCGAGCTGGTTCATGTACAGGACGGTAAAGTCGCTGTCTATGATCATCGCCGGGCTTGGCATGCTGTCCAGGAAGCCGACCATGGTGGCGAACCCTTCGTTGACCCCCTGCATGATCTCCCGATAAGCCCCCTGGTGCTTCTCGGCGTCGGCGCGGGTGTTGATGCGTCCTTCCTTGGTCGCCTGCGAAAGCATGCCGGCGTCGGCATTGAGCGTCTTGATCACGTTGACGCAGCTGTTCACGGCACCGGCCAGGGAATCGAAAATTTCCTTGGCCTCATTGGTATCGCTGTCGGCGGCTTCGGTGGTGAGGGAGAAGTTGACGTCCCCCTTGGCGAGTTTGTCGAGGCCGTGCACCAGTTTCTTCGTTTCAGCCGCCTGGTAATCGCTGATCTTCTTCGCCAGGCGCGATGCGCTCTTCACCGCCGTCTGGTCGGAGACCACCTCGAATGCGCCTATGACGTGCCCCGCCTCGTTGTAGAGCGGCATCCCGGTGTAGGCTATCTCGAGATCGACTCCTGCGGGATGCGCGTCCGTTTCGCTATTTGCCACTACACCCCCCTGCATCGCCCTGCCGCAGGCGCAGTTGCCGGTTTTGCAGTCGGAGGTCTTGAAGTGGTCGTAGCATTTCCTGCCGGCCACCTCTGTCTGGGTCCTGCCGCCCACCTTGGCTCCGATCTCGTTCATGTACATCACGTTGAAGTCTTTGTCGATGATCATGGCGGGAGCCGGCATGGTGTCGAGGAGGCCGACGAGTCTGGCGATGGTCGAGTTCACCCCCTCTATGATTTTCCGGTACTCGCCCTGGTGCTTAGACGCATCGGCCCGCAAGAAGAGCTTCCCTTCCACCGCCGCCTTGGCCAGCATGTCGGCGTCGGCGGCCATCGCCTTCACCGCCTCCACCGTGATCTTCAGGTTCTTGGAGAGGATGTCCTTATCGGATTTCGCCCTGCAATCGACTGTGAGGTCCCCGGCCGCAACCTTTTCCGCCATCTTTGCCGCTTCCGCTATGTTGTCGACCATCTTCCGGAAAGATTCCGCAAGCTTGCCTGTCTCGTCCCGGGAATCGATCTCGATCTCGACATCGATGTCCCCCAACGCGAGGTCGTCGGCAACCTTTATCAATCTGCCGATGTTCTTCCCGATACGCCCCGCGACTAGGTACCCCATCATCAGCACGGCAAACGCGAGCGCCGCCGTGATCCCCATCATCTTCCACCGCATCGCCGCCATCACCTGGTGCAGGTCGTCCATGTGGAGTCCGCTCCCTACCACCCAGCCCCAAGGCTTGTAGAGCTTCACGTAGGAGAGCTTTGACACCGGGACCGTCGAGCCCGGTTTGGGCCACAGGTATTCCACGATCCCGCTCCCCTTCGCCTTGGCAACTTCGGCCATTTCGATGAAAAGGGCCTTGCCGTTGGGATCCTTGGTGCCGCTTTGATCCTTTCCTTCCAACTCCGGCTTGATCGGGTGCATGATCACCCTGGCGTTCAGGTCGTTGATCCAGAAGTACTGGTTGTCCGCGTAGCGCATCATCCGGATGCGCGTCATCGCCCTGCTCTGCGCCTCTTGCAGGGAGAATTCTCCCTTTTGCGCGCGCTGATCGTATTCGGCCAGCAGCTCGACGGGGAGGTCGACCACCGATCTCAGCGTGTCTTCTCTTTCGGCCAGGACCCTCTGCTCCAGGTTGGGCAACAGATAAAGGAAGTTCACCGCCGTGACAATAAGGATAGTAACCAGAGAAATGCTCATTACCTTCGTAGCGATCTTCCAATCCTTGAACTTGCTGATCTGCATCTGTCTTCTCCCTCTAGCGATGGAAAGTAATTGCGCGGGAAGTGCCTTTTGTACCCTCCCTCTGTGGTTAATCATCGGCATATAACCGGGGATTCTTTATGGGTAATTGGATATTAACCTTTACGAAAAAGAGGGAAAATGTAGGCAGGATTATTGCCGCTGCAGGCAGTGACATGTCTTTACGGGACCGAGAGAGAGCTGCAGCCGGTTCGGTTGACAGTGCAACTGGGAATAGTTCTTGCGGGGGTGCGTCGTGAGAGAGTAAAAGGTGCGGGGTTGCCAGTGAGCGGGAGGGGAGGGGGGAAGTTGCTGGAACCCGCGGCGGCAGGCGTGCCGCCGCGGACCGATGTGACTATTTGCCGGGGATGGTGATGCAGAGGCACTGCGCCTCGGCGAAGGTGGTCTCGCCGCGGAAGATGCGGCCATGCACCATCACCTTGCGCCCCTCCGCGGAGACCACACGGCTTTCCACCGTTACCACCTGTTGCAGCGGCAGCATGTTGCGAAAGCTCACGTTGAGGTTCCCTACCACGATAGGGTAGCCGGCAGCCCAGGCCGCGAGGCCGAGGGACTCGTCCATGATCGCCGCGATCGCTCCGCCGTGCGCGTGTCCCGGGGGACCTTCCGCCTCGGGACCGAGCCAGTAGCGCGCGTGGAGATGTCTGTCGGCGTCGCGATAGTAGCGCGCCCGGAAACGGTCCCCGTGGGTGTCGCCGGAGACAAAGCGCAGCGAATCGCCCACAAGCGACGGCGCATCGAAAGGGATCCAGCCGGGATCGCCGCTGAGATCGATCTCTGTGGGTTCGTTGTCATGGACTTTCAAGGCTGATTCTGACACTATGTTCCTCCTTGGAGTGTGGCGTATGCGGTGAGGCAGGCGGTACCTTAACAAAGTTTGCCGCGGAAATAAAGGGGATGCCATCGCCCGCCGCAGGGATGCCGGAAACGGGTCGGCGGCCAATTGGTCTGACCTGATAACGAGCAGTTATGCCTATTTGATAACTGAATTCAGTTGACAGTTTCCCCCGTAAAGCGTAAACAATGGCAGCGGGAAGTCCAACAATGCCGGAGCTGCCGTATATGCAAGAGAAACCTGCAACACTGCACGGGGGGCAAGACGAAATGCCGGAGATCGACTCCCCGCAGGCAGAGCGGTTGCTGCATGAACTGCAGGCCCGCCTTGCCGAGGCGGAGGCGGAAAACGTCGAACTGCGCCGGCTCTGCGCCGAAAAGGGTGCCCTGATCGAGGCCCTGAGCAAAAACGAGTCGAGCTTTCGCGCCCAGTACAACGACACCCCCGTCATGCTGCATTCCATCGACAGGGACGGGGTCGTGCTGGGGGTCAGCAACTACTGGCTAGAGGTTCTCGGCTACCGGCGCGACGAGGTGATAGGTCGCAGGTCCACCGACTTCCTCACCGCTGCATCGCGCAGTTATGCCGAGCAGGTGGTACTCCCGGAATTTTTCCGCACCGGGTTCTGCAGGAACATCAACTACCAGCTGGTGAAAAAGAGCGGCGAGGTCCTGGACGTGCTCCTCTCCGCTTCGGCTGAGCGCGACGCCCAGGGGGAAATCATCCGCTCCTTCGCCGTCATGACCGACGTCACCGAGTGGAAAGCCGCCGAAACGGCCCTCAAGGCAAGCGAGGAACGCTTCCGGATGATCGTCGAGACCTCCCAGGAGGGGATCCTCGGCGCGGACGCAGCCGGCACGCTCACCTACGTGAACCGCCAGTTCGCCGAGATGCTCGGCCTCGAGGTCGGCGACGTCCTCGGCCGTCCCTTCATCGACCTGGTCGACACCTGCCTGCATGACGACATAGTCGCCAAGCTGAAAAGCAGGGAGCAGGGGGTGTCCGAATACTACGAGACCATCCTGGTGCGCAAAGACGGCTCGAAGGTGTGGGCCAGCGTCTCCGCCATTCCGGTAAAGGGGGGAGACGGGGAATACACCGGCTCCTTCGCCATGGTTTCCGACATCACCAGGAGGAAGCAGGCGGCCGAGGAGATCGAGGTGCTGCACACACACCTCTCGGCACGCGCCTGCGAGCTGGAGATGGCCAACGAGGATCTCGAGGCGTTCAGCTACACCGTCTCGCACGACCTCCGCAGGCCGCTTACCGCCATCAACGGGTACAGCCAGGTGATCATCGAGCTGTTCGGCAAGGAGTTGAACCCGCAGTGCAAGGAGTACGTGCAGGAGATCCTGAAGGGAAGCATCAGGATGAACCACCTGATCGACACGCTGCTCAACTTCTCCCGCAGAAACAGCGGCAACTTTACGCGCGAAGAGCTGGACTTGAGCGAGATGGTGCAAGAGATCATGGCGGAGTTGAGCTTCACCGAACCGCAGCGCAAGGTGACGTGCATCGTGCAGCCGGGGGTAAGGTGCGAGGCTAACTCCCACCTTCTGCACGTGGTGCTCGACAACCTCCTCGGCAACGCCTGGAAGTACTCGGCCAAGAAGGCCGACGGCGTCATCGAGTTCGGCGTCACCGAGCAGCGGGGAGAGAGAGTCTATTTCATCCGCGACAACGGCGCCGGGTTCGACATGGGCCAGGCGGACCGCCTTTTCACGCCGTTCCAGCGTCTGCACACCGCGCAGGATTTCCTGGGGACAGGGATCGGCCTGGCCAGCGTGCAGCGCATCATCGAGCGCCACGGCGGCGAGATCTGGGCGGAGGGTGAACCCGGCAAGGGTGCGACCTTCTACTTCACCCTCGGCTAACCCCCCGGCGCCACCCTTTTCATCATCTTCTGCCGGTACCCCACGATTTCCTTCCTGAGCGACGCCAGCCCGGTGACCTTCTGGTCGACCGTCTCTATATGCTGGTCCAGGATCTCGATCAGCCGGGGGATCATCCGCTCCGTCTGCTTCGCGTTGCCGTAGGCAACGTAGAGATCCTGCATCTCCTTTATGCTCAGTCCCAGTTCCTTCAGCTTCAGGATGAACTTGATCCTCCTGAAGTAGTAGGGCGTGTACCCCCTGACGGCGCCATCCAACCTCTGCACCGATTCGATTATCCCAACTTCTTCCCAGTACCGTAGCGTCCTCGTGGTCAGGCCGTACTCCTTGGCCAGGTCCCCGATCGATACCGCCGTCTCGCCTTCTCTCAGCTCATTCATCCGTTTCACCTTTACGTAAACTTCCAGGACATTCTTAGGGCATATGCGGGACTTTGTCAACCGCTATCGGCGAAGCCCCGTCTGACGCGGGCTGGCGGGTGACGGTGGAGAAATTCCGTCATTGTATAAAAATATGTTCTATTATTGCTTGACATGCACGTAAACTGAAGCTATTTTATCCGTCATGTGGATCGTCCATAAACCGAATACGGCGCATACCGCACCTACTTGCATCGTATATTCCCGCGATTACGGACAGACGCTTCTCCCGCCGCATCTCCAGCTGACGTTAGTGTTAAGGATGGATTGGCGACCCGAGAGGGGCTGACCGAAAGCTTCTCCCGGCGCATTTGATAATCAAACAAAACGGAGGTTGAAATGAGCGAGCTGCATAAGAGGATCAGGAAGGAGAGCCTGCGCGCGAGGATCATGACCGCGGAAGAGACCATACCGTTTTTCAAGAACGGCATGGATCTCGGCTGGTCCGGGTTCACCCCGGTGGGGTACCCGAAGGTGGTGCCGGCGGCACTGGCCGATTACGTTGAGCGGAACAACCTGCAGGGGAAGATGCGCTTCAACCTCTTCATCGGCGCGTCGATCGGTGCGGAAATAGAGGACCGCTGGGCATCGCTTCAGATGACCGACAAGAGGTGGCCCTACCAGACCGGCAAGGTGGTGCAAAAACAGGTCAACGACGGCACGGTCCGGATGGGGGACAAGCATCTCTCCCTGTACGCGCAGGACCTGGCCTACGGCTTTTACACGAAGCAAAGGGGAGGGGGCTTCGATCTCGGGCTCATCGAGGCGAGCGGCATCACCGAGGACGGCTCCATCATACTGGGAGGGTCCATCGGCTGCGCCACCGAGGTGATCCAGCACTGCGACAAGCTGATCATCGAGATCAACACGGCCATCCCGTCCTTCGAAGGGATCCACGACATCGTCATGACGGAGCGCCCCCCCTACAAGAAGCCTTACCTGATCAGCCGGGTGGACGACCGGATCGGCTCGCTGTACGTCCCGTGCGACCCGGACAAGATCGTCGCCATCGTCGAGTCCAAACAGCCGGATCGCGGGCGCGCGCTTTCCCCCCCCGACGAGGTCTCCGAGCAGATCGCCGCCAACATCATGGACTTCTTCCAGTTCGAGGTGAAGGCGGGTCGCCTCCCGAAGAACCTCCTGCCGCTGCAGTCGGGCGTCGGCAACATAGCGAACGCCGTGGTCGGGGGGATGGTCAAGGGGCCCTTCTCCAACATCAAGGTCTGGACCGAGGTGATCCAGGACACCATGCTCGACTTCTTCGATTCCGGGAAGCTCGACTTCGCCTCCTCCACCTCGCTCTCCCTCTCGGAAGGGGGCTTCAAGCGCCTCTACGACAACTGGGACTTCTACGTGAACAAGGTGGTGCTGCGCCCCATGCAGATCAGCAACAACCCGGAGCCGATCCGCCGTCTCGGCGTCATCGCCATGAACACGCCGGTGGAGTTCGACATCTACGGCCACGCGAACTCGACGCTGGTCGGCGGGACCAGGATGATAAACGGCATCGGCGGCTCCGGCGACTTCCTGAGAAACGCCTACCTCTCCATCATGCACACCCCCTCCACCCGTCCTTCGAAGACGGATCCGACAGGCATCACCTGCGTGGTCCCGATGGCTCCGCACGTCGACCACACGGAGCACGACCTCGATATCCTGGTCACGGAGCAGGGGCTTGCCGACCTGCGCGGGCTCTGCCCGAGGGACCGGGCGAAGGAGATCATCGCCAAGTGCGTGCACCCCGACTACCGCCCCATCATGCAGGAGTACTTCGAGCGGGCCAGGCGCGAGTGTTTCGAGCTGAAGGTCGGCCACGAGCCGCACATGCTCTTCAAGGTCTTCAAGATGCAGCAGAGCCTTGCGGAGAAGGGGACCATGAAGATCGCCAACTGGGACTAGCGGAGAGTGCGGTCATGGAAAAGGATCTGAAAAAGAGGAACCGGGTGACGCAGCAGAAACTGGAAAAGGCCGTCGAGTTGCTGGAGGTCCTGGCCGACGAGGAGCAGGAGTGTTCCCTGTCGGCGCTCGCCAAGAGGATCGGGGTGAGCAGGTACAAGACGATGCGCCTTCTGGAGAGCCTGCAGAACAAGGGGGTGGTGCAGTGCGCCGTCGAGAGCGGACGCTACAACCGCTCCTGCGCAGAACTTCTGAGCCGGAGGCTTCAGAAGAAGGCGGGGCGCTTCAGGCATGCGAGGGTGATGGAATCGTTTTTGCGCCGCAGCCACGAGACCGGCTGCCCGTCGCTGGTCTCGGAGGCAAGGCCCGTGCTGGAATCCCTGGCGCGACAGCACAACGAGGCGATGTACCTCACCGTGCTCAAGGGGGACGAGGTCCTCTTCGTCGACATGGTGGACCGGCAGGGGGAGATGAAGGCGGAACCGCTGCTCGGGATGTGCTACCCCTTTTTCAGCAACGCCGCCGGCAAGGCGATGCGCTCCATCGACTCCTGGGACCTCCTGGAAAAAATCGGCAAGAGGTGGCGCCGCGGCCAGCCGGGTTTCCCGGACCTCGCCATCTTCAAGGGCGAACTGGAGCTGATCCGGGAACAGGGGGTCGCCGTCGACTGCGGCGGCCTCGGCGAGGGGATCGTCACCGTGGCGGTGGCTGTCAGGGATTACGCGGGGAAGGTGGTCGGAGCGGTCGCCATGCTCGGCCCCTCGTTCAGGATGATCGGCGCAAGGCTGGAGCAGGAAATCATACCGTCGCTGCGGGTGGGGGGGGAGTTGCTCTCCACGAAGTTCGGCTACGTCCGTCAGTGAAATGCGGCTTTGCCTCAGGAGGAGGGGCCTCCTGGGACGCGGGCCTTACCATCGACAAAAGGAGTGAGACCATGGCGGAAAACGACAATGTAAGTTGGGAAGCGATCGCCGGCAACAGCAAGTTTATCGAACTGAAGAACAAGAAGAGGAATTTCCTGTTCAGCTGGTGGATCGTCTCCACCATCTACTACCTGCTCCTCCCCGTCATCTCCGGTTACTTCCCCGAGACCTTCAACGTCAAGGTGATCGGTCCCATCAACTTCGGCTACCTCTTCATCCTCTCCCAGTTCGTGGTCGCCATCGGCGTGGCTGCCTATTACGCCCACGTCGCCAACAAGGATTTCGACCGGCTGACCAAGCAGCTGATCGACGCGCTCAAATAAAAGGAGGAGACCATGAAAAATAAGATAGCCGCCTTAACCATCGCCGTCTCGCTTTGCGTCTCCCCGCTTGTCTTCGCCGCAGCGGCCCCGGCCGTGGGCACCGCTGCCGCGGCGCCGGCCGCTTCGATAGCTGCGCCCGCGAAGAGCGCTCCGGCCGCCGCAACCGCCAAGGCCGCCGAGGCCCCGGCCGCCAAGGTGACGCCCAACCGCGGCATCACCATCGGCATGTTCGCCATCATCATCGCCGTCACCATGGGGGTCGTGGTCTGGGCCGCCAAGAAGACGCAGACCGCCGCCGACTTCTACACCGCGGGGGGCGGGATCACCGGGTTCCAGAACGGCTGGGCCATCGCCGGCGACTACATGTCCGCCGCCTCCTTCCTCGGGATGTCCGGTCTCATCTCCCTCTACGGCATAGACGGGTTCATGTACGCGGTGGGGCCGATGTTCTCCTTCATCGCGATCCTCCTGGTCATCGCGGAGCCGTGCCGCAACGCGGGGAAATACACGCTGGGGGATATCCTCTCCTTCAGGTCCTCGCCTAAGATCGTGCGCGGCGTTGCGGCCCTCTCCACGGTCACCGTCTCCATCTTCTACCTCATCGCGCAGATGGTCGGGGCCGGGAAGCTGATGCAGATGCTTTTGGGCATCCCGTACCGCGTTTCCGTCATCGGGGTCGGCGCGCTCATGGTCGCCTACGTGGTTTTCGGCGGCATGAAGGCCACCACCTGGGTGCAGATCATCAAGGCGTCGCTCCTCATGGGTGCTACCACCGTCCTTTGCATCCTCGTCGCGGCGAAGGCCGGTTTCAACCCGGTCACCTTCTTCACCGACATCGTCAACAGCAGCGCCATCCAGGAGCACGTCAGGATGAACGTGCTGAAGGACGTGGTGCCCAAGGACGGCTTCAACTACGGCCAGCGCTTCCTGGAGCCGGGACTCTTCCTCAAGAGCCCGCTGGACCAGATATCCCTCGGCATCGCCTGGGCCCTCGGCGCCGCCGGCCTCCCGCACATCCTGATGCGCTTCTTCACCGTCCCGAGCGCCAAGGAGGCGAGGAAATCGATCATCATCGCCCTCTTCCTCAACTCCAGCTTCTTCTTCATGATCAGCATCATCGGTTTCGGCGCCGCCCTCTACCTCACCCCGCAGAGCATCCTGGCCGTCGACAAGGGGGGCAACATGGCGACCCTGCTTCTGGCCCAGCACATGGGCGGCGGCGCGGGCAGCCTCGGCGGCGACATCTTCCTCGCCTTCATCTGCGCGGTCGCCTTCGCGACGATTCTCGCCGTCGTCTCCGGCCTCGTGCTGGCAGCCTCGGCGGCCATCGCGCACGACGTCTACGTGAACATCATCAAGGACGGCAAGGCGGACCAGCACCTGCAGGTGAAGGTCGCCCGCGTCACCTCCCTTTTCGTCGGCACCTCGGCGATCCTCATGGGGCTTGCGGCGGAGAAGGAGAACGTGGTGGCCCTGGTCGCTCTCGCCTTCGCCGTTGCCGCCTCGGGTAACTTCCCGGTGATCATGCTGTCGCTCTTCTGGAAGAAGTTCAACACGGCCGGCATCGTCTCGGGTCTCGTGGTCGGAACGGTCGTGGCGCTTTCCCTGGTGGTGGTCTCGCCGGTGATGACCTATCCTAAGAAGGTGGCCGCCGACGCCAGGAAGGTGGTGGAAACCCTGGAGAAGAAGGTGGCCGGCGGCGCGGTGCTCACCGACAAGGAGGCGAAGACCCTGGAGAAGTCGAAGGTCGACTACGAGAAGAACAAGGACGGGACCTCCATGGTCGGGCTGGACAAGCCGATCTTCCCGCTCAAGAACCCCGGCATCGTCTCCGTGCCGCTCGGCTTCCTGGCCGCCGTCATCGGCTGTCTGCTGTTCCGCGACCGCCGTGCCGAGGAGATGTTCGCCGAGATCGACGTGCGGCAGAACACCGGGATAGGGATCGCCAAGGCGAGCGACCATTAGACACGAAGAGGGGAGCCCGGCAGGTAGCCGCCGGGCTCCCCATCAGGCGGCAGTTCTGCTGATGCAACGCCCTCACCCCAACCCTCTCCCGGAGGGCGAGGGGGCTGAAACGGCAGTGCCATCAAGCAGATACACCCGACGGGATTGGTGGTCCCTCAGGGTGCAGGTGATCGAGCGTCCCCTCGCCCTCCGGGAGAGGGACAGGGTGAGGGAGTTGCAGTTCTGCAGACCAAGGAACAGGTGAGGGTGTTTTTGGCTGCAGTTCGCGGCAGGAATGCCGATCCTACATCAGGTAGACATACGGGAGGTGATCATGACCACACAGAGTGCTTTGCAGGAAGTGGAGCCGGCAACCGTGGCCGGCGACGAAGGGATACAGCTTCTTTACTCGCTCAGCAAGGAGGAACTGGTCCGGATCATCGTCGACGACGCCAAAAACTGGCTCGCGCACGACGGCGTCTGGTTCCAGTCACTGGAAAAGAAGCACGGCATGGACGTGGCGGTCGAGATCGACACGGACGCCTGGCGGCTTTTCACCGCCATCGAGGCGAAAAGGATCATGGAGCGGCTGGGACTGAAGCCGGGCGGCGGAATTCCCGCGCTGGTCGAGTGCCTGAAACACCGCTTCTACGCGAGGATAAACCTGCAGCAGTGCGTGGAGGTCACCGAGACTCGCGCCGTGTTCCGGATGATCGACTGCCGCGTGCAGTCGGCCCGCAAACGGAAGGGGCTGGCGGACCATCCCTGCAAATCGGTCGGCATCGTCGAATATTCCGGGTTTGCCAGCGCCATCGATCCCAGGATCAAGACCCGCTGCCTGGCCTGCCCCCCGGACGAGCACCCCGAGGATTTCTGGTGCGCCTGGGAGTTCACCCTGTCCGATTGAGGCAGCGGCCTCCCCACTCAATGAACAAGGAGAAACGATATGCACACCGCAGCCGCGGCACCCTACAAAGCGAAGAACAAGATCCGTTTCGTCACGGCGACCAGTCTCTTTGACGGCCATGACGCGTCCACCAACATAATAAGGCGCATGCTCCAGGCCTCGGGGGCCGAGGTGATCCACCTGGGGCACAACCGGTCCGTGGAGGTGATCGTCAGCGCGGCCATCCAGGAGGACGCCCAGGGGATAGCGGTGAGCTGTTACCAGGGTGGGCATGTCCCTTTCTTCAAGTACATCCGGGACCTCCTGAAGGAGCGTGGCGCGGAGCACATCCGGGTCTTCGGCGGCGGCGGCGGGGTGATAGTCCCCGACGAGATCCGCGAGATCGAGGGGTACGGGGTGAGCAAGATCTTCTCGCCGGAGGACGGCCGCAGGATGGGGCTGCAGGGGATGATCAACCACATGCTGGAGCTGTGCGACTTCGCCCCGCAGCGCGACCTCGACGAGGAGATCGGGAAGCTGGCCGAGGGTGAGATCCGCGCCGTCAACACCCTGATCACCCTGGCGGAGCAGGCGGTGCAGCAGCACGATGAGGGGTACACGACGATACGGGGGCGTATCCAGTCCCTGGGTGGCGAGGTTCCCGTGCTCGGGATCACGGGGACCGGCGGCGCCGGGAAAAGCTCCATCACGGACGAGCTGGTGCGCCGCTTCATCAGGGACTTCCCCGACAAAAGGGTGGCGATCCTGGCCGTCGACCCCTCCCGCCAGCGGACCGGCGGGGCGCTCCTGGGCGACCGGATCAGGATGAACTCCATCAACACGGAGCGGGTCTACATGCGCTCGCTTGCCACCCGCGAATCCCATTCCGAACTCTCCGCGGCGATCAAGGACGCGATCGACGTGGTCCGCGCCGCCGGTTTCGATTTCGTCATCATCGAGACGTCCGGGATCGGGCAGGGGGACGCGGGGGTCGTCGAGATTTGCGACGTCTCCCTGTACGTGATGACCTGCGAGTTCGGCGCGCCGACCCAGCTGGAGAAGATCGACATGCTCGACTTCGCCGACCTGGTGGCGCTGAACAAGTTCGAGCGCAAGGGTGCGCTGGACGCGCTCAGAAACGTCAGGAAGCAGTACCGGCGCAACCGCAACCTCTTCGAGCTTGCCGACACCGAACTCCCGATCTTCGGGACCATCGCCTCCCAGTTCAACGACCCCGGCACCAACGTCCTGTACCTGGCTTTGCTGGAAAGGTTGAACGAGAAGAAACAGGTGGGATGGCACTCAAGCCTTGAGGTCGCGGAGACGGAAAGCCTCAAGAAGTACGTGATACCGCCCGACCGGGTCCATTACCTCGGCGAGATCGTCCAGAGCGTGCGCGGCTACCGAAAGACGGTGGAGGAACAGTCCGGGGTGGCCCGGAACCTGTTCCAGCTGAAGGGGGCCCGGGAGCTGGTGCAGGGAGAGGGGACGCGTGCGGAGCTGGACCAGCTGATCGGCTCCCTGGACTGCAAGCTGAACGAAGAGTCCAGGCGCATCATCGAGGGATGGCCGGAGCTGAAGGCCTCCTACCGCAGCGAGGCGCTCGTCACCAAGGTGCGCGACAAGGAGATCAGGACCGATCTCTACACCACCTCCCTCTCCGGGTCCAGGATCGCCCGCGTCTGCGTCCCGGACTACCGGGACCTGGGCGAGATCGTCAAGTGGAGCATGAAAGAGAACCTGCCGGGGTACTTCCCGTACACGGCGGGGGTGTTCCCCTTCAAGCGCGTCGAGGAGGACCCTAAGCGGCAGTTCGCGGGCGAAGGGACGCCGGAGCGGACCAACCGGCGCTTCCACTACCTCTGCCAGGACGACGGCGCGAAAAGGCTCTCCACCGCCTTCGACAGCGTGACGCTCTACGGAGAGGACCCGGACTACCCGCCCGACGTCTACGGCAAGGTGGGGGAGAGCGGCGTGTCGATCTGCACCGTCGAGGACGTGCAGAAGCTCTACGCCGGCTTCGACCTCTGCGCCCCCTCGACCAGCGTCTCCATCACCATCAACGGACCGGCGCCGATGATGCTGGCGATGTTCTTCAACGCCGCCATCGAGCAGCAGGTGGAGCAGTTCAGGAAGGAAAAGGGGCGCGAGCCGTCGGCCGAGGAGTACCAGGAACTGAAGTGCTGCACGCTGCAGACGGTGCGCGGCACGGTGCAGGCGGACATTCTCAAGGAGGACCAGGGGCAGAACACCTGCATCTTCTCCACCGAGTTCGCCCTGAAGATGATGGGGGACATCCAGCAGTACTTCATCGAGCAGAAGGTGAGGAACTACTACTCCGTATCCATCAGCGGCTACCACATCGCCGAGGCCGGAGCGAACCCGATCTCGCAGCTCGCCTTCACGCTCTCCAACGGATTCACCTACGTGGAGTACTACCTCTCGCGCGGCATGCACATCGACGACTTCGCGCCGAACCTCTCCTATTTCTTCTCCAACGGGCTCGACCCGGAGTACACGGTGATAGGAAGGGTGGCGCGGCGCATCTGGGCCGTGGTGATGCGGGAGAAGTACGGCGCCAACGACCGGAGCCAGAAGCTCAAGTACCACATCCAGACCAGCGGCCGGTCGCTGCACGCCCAGGAGATGGATTTCAACGACATCCGGACCACGCTCCAGGCCCTGATGGCCATCTACGACAACTGCAACTCGCTGCACACCAACGCCTATGACGAGGCGGTCACCACCCCCACCGAGGAATCGGTGCGCAGGGCGATGGCGGTGCAGATGATCATCACCAAGGAGCTGGGGCTCGCCAGGAACGAGAACCCGCTCCAGGGCGCCTTCATCATCGACGAGCTGACGGACCTGGTGGAGGAGGCCGTACTCGTCGAGTTCGAGCGGATCGACCAGAGGGGAGGCGTGCTGGGGGCGATGGAGACCCAGTACCAGCGAGGCAAGATCCAGGACGAGTCGATGCTCTACGAGCACAAGAAGCACTCCGGGGAACTCCCGATCGTCGGCGTCAACACCTTCCTCAACCCGCGAGCCGACGAGGAAGGGTACCAGGTACCGGGCGAGCTGGCGCGGGCGACGCATGAGGAGAAGGAGCAGCAGATCAAGAACCTGCGAGCCTTCCAGGAGCGGAACAAGGAGAAGGCGCCCCAGGCGCTGAAGCGTCTGCAGGAGGTCGCCGTCTCCGGCGGCAACATCTTCGGCGAACTGATGGAGACGGTGAAGTACGCCTCGCTCGGGCAGATCACCCGGGCGCTCTACGAGGTGGGCGGCGAGTACCGGCGCAACATGTAGCAACTCTCCCTCACCCCGATCCGCCTGCGCCAAGGCTACGGCGGTTGAAGGCCCTGCGGGAGAAGCAAACTCAACCCCTCTCCCTCCGGGAGAGGGTGGCCGGAGGCCGGGTGAGGGCGTTGCCACGAAGGGACCGATAGCCGGTAGCGCCGCCCTCACCCCGACCCTCTCCCGGGGGGTGAGGGGGAGTTGGCGCGGAAGGTGTAAGAGTACAGGAGGAAACCTGTAGGAGCGGCATTCCTGCCGCGATTGATTGCCCTCACCCCGATCCGCCTGCGCCAAGGCTACGGCGGGTGAAGGCCCGGAAGGCGAGGGGGAGCAGGACTGAGCTGGAGGAACACATGGACGTATTCGAGGTCATCAACAACAGGCGGAGCATCAGGAAGTACAAGGATATCCCGGTGTCTTGGGACAAGGTCGGGCTGGTGCTGGAAGCGGCAAGGCTCGCGCCTTCCTGGAAGAACATGCAGTGCTGGCGCTTCCTCGTGCTGAACTCTGGGGAGAAAAAACAGGCACTTTTGAACGGGTTTTCGGACGAGAACCCCGGGAAGAAGGCTCTCGCGCAGGCGCCGGTGGTGATTGTGGTCTGCGCGGATCCTGCCGAGTCAGGGATTGAGAACGGCATAGAGTACTACGTCGCCGATACTGCCATAGCTTTCGAACACATATGTCTCGCCGCACACGGTCTCGGACTTGGCACCTGCTGGATGGGATGGTATGATGAGTCGGCCATAAAGGAACAGCTGGGAATTCCGGAGAGTATCAGGGTGGTCGGCGTGACGCCGCTTGGCTATCCCGACCAGGAACCTAAACAGCGACCGCGCAAGGATCTGACAGAGATTGCCTACTTCAATGATTGGGGGACGACTAATGCTGACCAGACAGGAATCGCAACAAAGAGTTGCCAGGCTGCAACAGGAACTTAAGTCGAAGGAGATCGACGGAGCGCTCTTCATCTATCCCATCGACGTCTACTATTTCACCGGCACGCGCCAGAACTCGACCCTCTGGGTGCCGGCAGAAGGAAGTCCGCGCCTCATGGTGCGCAAGAGCTACAGCCGGGCCCGGCAGGAAAGCTGCATCGAGGAGACCCGACCCTTTCCCTCCAGCAAGGAATTCCCCGATCTCTTCGGGCCCGAAATTACCAGGATAGGGTTCACCTTCGACGTAGCGCCGGTGCAGCAGTACAACTACTACGCGAAGCTGCTGCCGGGGCGCGAGTTCGTGGACATCTCCTCCATCAACCGCGACATCCGTTCGGTAAAGTCGACCTGGGAGCTGGAACAGATGCGCGACAGCGGGGCGCGCCTTTGCGCCATCTTCAAGGAAGTACCGTCGTTCCTGAAAGAGGGTATGCGCGAGGTGGACCTGGCCGCCGAGTTCGAGTACCGCCTGAGGAAAGCGGGGGGCGAGGGGTACGTGCGGATGCGGTCCTTCAACCAGGAACTCTTCCAGGGACTGGCCGTCTCTTCCGCCACCGCCTGCGATCCCGGTTTCTTCGACGGCGCGGTGACCGGACAGGGGATGTCCAGCGCCTCCCCGCACGGCGCTTCCGCTGCGACCATCTGCGCTAACACGCCCGTACTCATCGACTATACCGGCGTCTTCAACGGCTACATCGTCGACATGACCCGTTTCTTCGTGATCGGGAAACTCGACCCAGAACTGGAGCGCGGTTTTGCCACGGCAATCGCCATCCAGAACTACGTGGTGGAAAACCTGAAGCCGGGGGCGATCTGCGAGGAATTGTTCCTCAAGGCGGCGCAGATGGCTGAGTCCGCGGGACTTGCCCAGAACTTCATGGGTGCTCCGGGGGAGAATGCCAAGTTCGTCGGTCATGGCGTGGGGCTGGAACTCGACGAGTTCCCGGTGCTCGCACAGGGGTTCAAGGTCGCGCTGCAGGAAGGACAGACCATAGCCATCGAGCCGAAGTTCGTCTTTCCGGGGAAGGGAGTGATCGGGATCGAGAACACGTTCGCCGTCAGCAGCAACGGTGGCGTGAAACTGACCGACATGCCGGACGAGGTCGTCTCCCTTTAGTCATAGGCTTTGCATCGAGGATTTGCCGGGAAGGCAACCATTTCTGCTGTGTCGAGGTAACCATGACGCCTATTGATGCATACGCCGCTGACCGCGGTGACACGGCCGGAGCAGTGAGGCGGGACGGAGTGATCAGGCTCGACGTCGAACTGCGGATTGCTTCACTGGATGAGGTCGCGGAGGAGCTTCTGTGCAACTGCCCCTCCGCCGTCCTCGGTTGCAGGGTTGACGACGTCGTCAACGTCGGCAACCTCGTGAATCTCATGGGAAGCGGCATCAGCTTCAGCAACCAGACGCTGGTGGTAGGGAATCGACAACTTCTCTGCAACTACACCCCGTTGCTCGAAGAAGGCAAAAGCTACGGCGGCGTTCTCACCCTTAGTTTTCCCGACGATGACCGGGACGATACCACCGAGTTGAACGAGCTGCTTCGCTCCGCCAACAGCTTCATGAACCTCGATTACGACGGCATCATCATCGTGGACCGTCACGGCAAGGTGGTGCTGGTCAACCAGTCCTTCGCCGACGTGCTCGATACCACCCCCCAGACCATGATCGGAAAGCACATCCATAAGGCCTACCATAACTCCCAGGCGTCGCGGATGCCGCTTGTCATCGAGACCGGCAGGCCCGAGATCGGCTACGTCCACTACATGAACGGGCGCGAGGTCATTTCCAGCCGGTTTCCGCTCATCAAGGACGGCAAGGTGATCGGCTGCATGGGGAAGATCCTCTTCAAGGACATCCGGGAGATCACACTGATCGCCAATCGCTTGCAGAACACCCCCGAGACCCGCTCCCAGTCCCGGTCGGTCGCGGGCAAGGAATCGCTGTTCAAGTACGATGTCAACAGCATCATCGGGCAAAGCAGCAAAATGGCAGAGCTGAAGCAGAGCCTTTTGAAGGTCGCGGGGAAGGGATCGAACGTCCTGCTGCGCGGCGAGAGCGGCACCGGCAAGGAACTCTTCGCGCACGCCCTCCATGCGGCGAGCCCCCGCCGCTATGCCGCCTTCGTCAAGGTCAACTGCGCGGCCATACCGGAACATCTCCTGGAATCGGAGCTCTTCGGCTATGCCGAAGGCGCCTTTACCGGGGCCAAGAAGGGAGGGCAGGTGGGGAAATTCGAGCAGGCCCACACCGGCACCATCTTCCTCGACGAGATCGGCGACATGCCCCTCAGCATGCAGGTCAAGATGCTGCGGGTCTTGCAGGAAAAGGAGTTGACCCAGCTCGGCAGCACCAGGCCTAAAACGGTCGACGTCCGGGTGGTGGCAGCCACCAACAGCAACCTGGAGCAGTTGGTCAAGGACGGCAAGTTCCGCGAGGATCTCTACTACCGCCTCAACGTGGTGTCGCTCAACATACCTGCGCTGCGCGAGCGCAAGGAGGATATCGCCGTCATCACGAACCACCTCATCAGCCAGTTCAACATAGAGTTCGGCCTGGAAATCCAGGGGCTAGATGCCGAGGCGTGGGGGCTCATCCGTGCCTACGACTGGCCTGGCAACATCCGCGAACTCCGCAACGTCCTCGAGAGCGCCTTCAATGTCACGACTGGACCCTTGATCCGTCGGGAGGACCTCCCCACCCAACTGGCACGGCTGATTCACGGCAACGCAGCGCAAACGCCCAGCGCGCCGCTGCCTGGGTTCGTGGAGGACCTCAGTCTCGGTCTTGGCTCCAAGAGCCTCGAAGAGATCGTGGAGAGCTTCGAGAGGCTTGTTATCGAAAAGGCCTTGGAACGCTGCAAAGGCAACAAGCTTCAGGCGGCACAGTTGCTTCGCATTTCCAGGCCCGGCTTTTACAAGAAACTGCAAAAACTGTCCGGTCAAGGCGTTTTGGCGACTTGATCACGGCCCCCTTTTCTCCCCTTTATCCCTCTCCGACAGCCGGGGGACGCCCCGGCCTCTTTTCTCGTCCCGTGCGAACCCCATCCCCCCTCCTGACCTCCCCCGACCCCATCCGCGCCACGCCCCCCGATACTTGCTTCTGAGAAAGTTAAAGCAGCTCCTTCTGGAAAGACGTAACCAATGGAGATACGCACCTGCCTAACGTCCCCTCGCCCTCCGGGAGAGGGACAGGGTGAGGGAGCTTTTGCGATAATGGAGTGCTCGGAACAATGTTTTACATATACCTGAGCCTTGTACGTCCTTCTCTCATGCCCTGCCGTGGCCTGCTTTGGGATCGAACGTTAACGATCTGTAAACGGCAGGAGACGCTGTTAACGTTTCTATAACAGGTTTTATGTTCCTGAAACTACGTAACTTTTTACCATTCCACCCCGTCCTGCCTGCTCCGCCTGTCAACAGGTGTTAACACCGGCTGTTATGTCCCGACCGGCGCCTCAATCGCCAGGCAGACCACAAACATGCAGAATTGCGGCACTGTTGCCGCCTTCTGTTGCCGGTAATTATAAAAACAATGTTTTGGCATTATCGTTGCTCCTGTTGTGTCCCAACCTGTGAACCTCCCGATATCCCCCCTGCGAAAAGGAGCGAAAAAATGACAGAAAAAGCGTACGACTGGGCCGCCATAGCCGGCCATCCAAGGTTCAAGGAACTGCACAGCAAGAAAGTCGCCTTCATGTACGGCTGGTGGGCCTTTTCAGCCGGATGCTACTTCTTGCTGCTTCTCGGTGCAGGCTACACCCCGGGACTCTTCAGCATTGAAGTGATCGGCAACATCAATGTCGGGTATCTCTTCGCCCTGGCGCAGTTCGTCATCAGCTTCTTCATAGCCATCCACTACGGCAGGGTCGCAGACCGCGACTTCGACCGTCTGACCAAGGAACTTGTCGAGCAGATCCAATAGGGGGAAAACATGAAACGCATCGTGGCATCCGCAATCATCGCCATCTCCATTGGAGGGGCGGCTCTCGCCGCCGAACCCGCCGGGGGGACGCTAAATCCGCAACCTGCGGGAGCCTCAGTCAAGGTTCTTCCCGCTCCCGCCCAACCCGCCGCCTCAACCGCGTCCGCAGCCGCCCAAAGCGCCGCCCCGGCCAAGGTGAAGACCAACAAGACCATCACCCTGAGCATGTTCGCTCTCATCATTTTGTCCACCATGGGGGTGGTGGTCTGGGCCGCCAGGAAAACCCGCACGGCGGCGGATTTCTACACGGCCGGCGGCGGCATCAGCGGTCTGCAGAACGGCTGGGCCATCACCGGTGACGTGGTCTCTGCCGCCTCGTTCCTCGGCATGTCGGGGCTGATCTCGCTCTACGGCATCGACGGCTTCATGTACTCCACCGGACCGATCCTCGGCTTTGTCACCATACTGCTCATCATGGCGGAGCCGCTCAGGAATTGCGGGAAATACACCATGGGGGACATCCTTTGTCACCGCGCCTCCGCAAAGCCGGTACGTGCAGCCGCAGCCATTTCCACCGTGGCGGTTTCGACCTTTTACCTCCTGGCCCAGATGGTCGGTGCGGGAAAGCTGATGCAACTCCTTCTGGACATCCCCTATAAGGTGGCCGTGATAGGGGTCGGCAGCCTCCTCATCGTCTACGTGGTCTTCGGTGGCATGAAGGCCACCACCTGGGTCCAGATCATCAAGGCGGCGCTCCTTTTGGCGGCGGCGGTGCTCCTGTCGCTCCTGGTGGCGCTCAAGGCCGGGGTGAACCCGATCCGCTTCTTTGCCGACGTGGTCAACAACGACTTCATTCAGGATCACGTGCGTATGGCCGTGCTCAAGCATCCCGTGGCCGAGCCCGGAATGGACTACGGCAAGCGGTTCCTGCAACCCGGCCTTTTCCTGAAGAATCCGCTGGACCAGATCTCCCTGGGACTCGCCTGGGTACTGGGGGCGGCCGGTCTTCCGCACATCATGATGCGCTTCTTCACGGTCCCGAACGCCAAGGAGGCGCGCAAGTCGATCAAGATCGCGGTCTTCCTGATGGGCGCCTTCTTCATCATGACCACCTTCCTAGGCTTCGGCGCCGCCATCCACATCACGCCGCAGAAGATCGCGGCCATGGACAAGGGGGGCAACATGGCGACCCTGCTTCTGGCCCAGGCCATGGGCGGAGGCGAGGGTACCATCGGCGGAGACCTCTTCCTCGCCTTCGTCTGCGCCGTGGCCTTCGCCACCATCCTCGCCGTTGTCTCCGGCCTGGTTCTGGCAGCCTCTGCCGCCATCGCCCATGACATCTACGTCAACATCATCAAGGATGGCAAGGCGGATCAGCGCGAGCAGGTCAGGACCGCCCGCATCACCTCGCTGGTGGTCGGTGCCGCAGCCATCTGGATGGGGATCGCCGCGGAGAAGGAGAACATAGTCGCACTGGTCGCACTGGCCTTTGCCGTCGCCGCCTCCGGCAACTTCCCGGTCATCATGCTTTCCCTGTTCTGGCGCAGGTTCAATACGGCCGGCATCGTCTCCGGGATAGTGGTCGGGACCGTGGCAGCCATTGGGCTCGTGCTGGTTTCCCCCAACATGACCTATCCCAAGAAGGTCGCGGCCGATGCCAGGAAGGTGGCCGACGCGCTGGAGAAGAAAAAGGCGTCCGGCGTCACGCTGGCCGTGCAGGAGCAAAAGGCGCTCGATAAGGCGACGGCCGATTACCGGAAGAACAAGGACGGGAAGTCGATGATGGGACTCGATGCGCCTCTCTTCCCGCTCAAGAACCCCGGCATCGTCTCCATCCCTCTGGGCTTTCTGGCTGCCGTCGTCGGCTGCCTTGCCTTCCGGGACCGGCGGGCGGAAGAGATGTTCGACGAGATCTACGTCCGTCAGAGCACAGGGATCGGCATCGCCAAGGCGGCCGAACACTAGAGCCGCTATCCAACCCAATGACGCAGCACGTGCCATGCAATTTCAATAGAAAACGGAGGACGCAGATGATCTACAGAGGTTTCATATTGGCAGCCGCCGCGGTTCTGTTCGCTGTTCCGGCCCTGGCCCAGGAAATTCCCCAGGCCACGGCACCCGGATACAACTGCGATTTCCAGCCTTCCTGCGAGGTCGCTCCCGGCATCTACGGGAAGATGTCTTCGCCGGTCAGCAGCAAGTTCAACCTTTCCCTCGGCGGGTTCGTCAAGCTCGACTACGCCTACAACTCGGTCAACCTCGGAGCGAACGGCGCGCTCGGTTCGCTGCAAAACGGCATCCCGAAGGAGAGTTCGCTGGCAGGGCAGCAGGATCAATCGATTTTCACGGCCCGCCAGTCCCGGCTCTGGTTCAAGGCTGCCGGCCCCACCTTCCGTGGCGCGAAGACCAGCGCCATCGTCGAGGTCGATTTCTACGGCGGGGGAGGTTCCTCCAACGAGAGCCCCAACATGCGCCTGAGGCTCGCCAACGGCTCGCTCGACTGGACCAACACCCAGCTTCTGTTCGGCCAGGCCTATGACATCTTCGGACCGGCGATTTCCTCGACCATCGACTTCGGTTCCGGCAACAAGACCGGCGCGCCGAACAACCCCCGGGTCCCCCAGATCAGGCTGACTCAGAGGGTCGATCTGACCCCGGACAACGCCCTGCGTCTCGTGGTGGGCGTGCAGAACCCGGTGCAGGACAGCAACGCCCAGAGCGGCAGCGCCACCGATACCTGGGGGGGGACACCCAACGTGGCGGGCCAGGCGATGCTGGTCAGCAAGACGCTTGGCGTCGCCCCCGGTTATTTCGGCCTTTCGCTGAACTCGCTCACCGCCGGCTTCTTCGGCCTGTACGGGAAGCAGGACCTCGGAGGGAACAGCAAGTCCGTGGACAGCTGGGGGTACGGCTTCTACACCTTCGTGCCGCTGCTGTCGTCTGCCGACGGCAAGTCCAGGGCCAGGACCGCGTCCTTCGAGGGTGAGGCCTACCTGGCGGCCAACCAGAGCGTCAACGGCGCCACCGCCGGCGCCTTCGTCGGTCCGACCGGTGCCAGGACCGCAGCCAAAGGGTATGGCTGCTACGGTCAGATCATCCTCTATCCGGTCCAGGAGTTCGGCGTGGCGGCGGGTTACGGGCGGCGCAGCGCCTACGACTACGGAAGCTACTCCGGCATCCCGAACTTCGAGAAGTACAATTCGAACATGTACGCCAACATCTCCTACGATCTAAACGCGGCAGTGCGGGTCGCGGTCGAGTACCAGCACCTCAAGACCAAGTACGGCAATGTCGCCAACGGCACCGGGAACCTCGCGGGTCTCTCCGACCAGGGGAGCGCCGATGTCGGACGCCTGGCGGCGTTCTATTTCTTCTGATCTTCCGCTGCGTTAGAGAAAAAGGGGACAAGAGAAAAAGGGAGAGAAAAAGGGGACAGGCTACTTATTAGGGGCATCGCTGTAGAGAAAAGGGGACAGGCTACTTATTAGGGGCATCGCTGGAAAAAGCAGCCTGTCCCCTTTTCTCCCCCCCTTTTCTCCCCTGGATAATGCAGCCTGTCCCCTTTTCTCCGTGGGGTAATTCTCTGAAGGAGACGTCATGGACATGCCATCGCTTCAAGATTCAACGCTGGAACTATCCGGGAGGGTGGCGCAGCTTACCTTCCGGCGCAACGACGTCCGCAACGCCCTGACCGGCACCGCCCTGGTCGACGACATTCTGGCCGCCCTGGAGTGGGCGGACAGGACGCCGGCCGTTTCGGTCCTGATCATGACCGGTGAGGGGGCCGTCTTCTCCAGTGGCGGCAACGTGAAGGAGATGCAGGAGCGACGCGGCATCTTCGGGGGAAGCGCGCTGGAGATCCATGACCAGTACCGCCGCGGCATCCAGCGGCTTCCGTTGGCCATGGAGCAGGCGGAGATACCGCTGATCGCGGCGGTGAACGGCCCCGCCATCGGCGCGGGTTTCGACCTGGCCTGCATGTGTGACCTGCGCCTCGCCTCCACCAAGGCTGTGGTGGGGGAAACCTTCGTCAATCTCGGCATCATACCGGGCGACGGCGGCGCCTGGTTCCTGCAACGCCTGATCGGGTACCAGAAGGCTGCGGAAATGACCCTCACGGGCCGGCTGGTTTCGGCCGCCGAGGCCCTGCAACTCGGCATATTCCTGGAGCTTGCGGAACCGGATCAGCTCCTGGAGAGAACCCGGGAGCTGGCCCGGCAGATAGCGGAAAAGCCCCCGCAGGCCCTGCGGCTCACCAAAAGGCTGCTTAAGTTGGCCCAGCGCGGAACGCTCCCCGATTTCCTGGGAACCTGCGCCTCGCTGCAGGCCATGGCCCACCATACCTGCGACCACCACGAAGCCGTTGCCGCTTTCCTGGAGAAAAGAACCGCCGTCTTCACCGGCAGCTGAGGCGGGCCGACCCCGCCGCTCCATGCACACCCCTCTCCCGCCTGCGGCCGAAGCCCCTTCGTCGGGCGAACCGAGCCCTCGCCCCCTGGGAGAGGGTGGCCGAAGGCCGGGTGAGGGCGCTGCCACGAAGCACCCGTCGCAGACTGCAACGCCCTCACCCCGACCCTCTCCCGGAGGGCGAGGGAGCAACAAACCTCAAATTGCAATAACATCGTTATTCTTCCCTCCAATAATTCTTATTCTTCCTTGCTATCTCACTAATTTATATCTATTTATTCGTTTTATTAATGGTCTTGCTCCGTACTTCTGTCTACTTTTGGAGAATGCTGTCGCATTATCTTAACACACGCCATAACTATCTGTAATGGCAATGTTGTTTCTGCATGTGGCGCTTGCGGGCTCTTAAAGTGTCTACTGGAGTTAACACCCGGCCACAACCCCGGAAATCGATTCCTGGCAGGGATCTGTACGAAAAATATAGTTATAAATCAAGTTGTTGTATGGCTGAATCGGTAATTGCGTTTTTAGCTAACAGTGTTTGGCACTGGCGTTGCTATCTATCTAAGCAAGTAGCCAAGCCAATCAACATTGCAGAAGTGGATGCCACCAATCAACTGAAAACAAGGGAGACAGAAAATGAAACCGTATCCTACTCTCAATTTCGACCTGGGCGAGACCGCCAACATCCTCAGGGAAACGGTGAAGAACTTCGCCGATTCCCAAATCGCACCGCGGGCAGCGGACATCGACCGCGACAACCACTTCCCGATGGACCTCTGGCGCAAGATGGGCGAGCTCGGCCTCCTGGGCGTCACCGTCTCCGAGGAGTACGGCGGGTCGGCGATGACCTATCTCGAGCACACGATTGCCATGGAGGAACTCTCCAGGGCCTCCGCGGCGGTGGCACTCGCCTACGGCGCCCACTCCAACCTCTGCGTCAACCAGATCTACCGCAACGGCAGCGAGACCCAGAAACTAAAGTACCTCCCGAAGCTGATCTCCGGCGAGCACGTCGGCGCCCTCGCCATGAGCGAGCCGGGCGCCGGTTCGGACGTGGTCAGCATGCGGCTGCACGCGGAGAAAAAGGGCGACCGCTACCTCCTCAACGGCAACAAGATGTGGATCACCAACGGCCCCCATGCCGACACCCTGGTGGTGTACGCCAAGACCGACCCGGATGCAGGTCCGCGCGGCATCACCGCTTTCCTGGTCGAGAAGGGGTTTCCGGGGTTCGCGACCGCCCAGAAGCTCGACAAGCTCGGGATGAGGGGTTCGGACACCTGCGAGCTGGTCTTCGAGAACTGCGAGGTTCCGGTCGAGAACGTCCTCGGAGCCGAGGGGAAGGGGGTCAACGTGCTGATGAGCGGCCTCGATTACGAGCGCGCCGTCCTCGCCGCCGGCCCCCTGGGGATCATGCAGGCCTGCATGGACGTGGTGGTTCCCTACATCCACCAGCGCAAGCAGTTCGGCCAGTCGATCGGCCAGTTCCAGCTGATGCAGGGGAAGATCGCCGACATGTACTCCACCATGAACGCCAGCCGCGCCTATGTCTACGCCGTCGCCAAGGCCTGTGCCCGAGGCGAGACCAGCCGCAAGGACTGCGCCGGCGTCATCCTCTACGCCGCCGAGAAGGCGACCTGGATGGCCCTGGAGGCGATCCAGTGCCTGGGCGGCAACGGCTATATCAACGAGTACCCGACCGGCAGGTTCCTGCGCGACGCCAAGCTCTACGAGATCGGCGCGGGAACCAGCGAGATCCGCCGCATGCTGATCGGCAGGGAGCTGTTCAACGAGACCACGCATTGATGGCGAGCAAACCCGACCAACAGGAGAAACATCCGTCATGAGCGCATTGAAGAGTTCCATCAACACCAACAGCGACGAGTTCCGCCAAAACCGCGAGGTGATGTCCACCCTGGTGGAGGACCTGCGGGGGAAGGTGGCCAGGATCAAGCAGGGGGGCGGCGACAAGGCCCGCGTGAAGCACACCGAACGGGGCAAGCTCCTCCCGCGCGACCGCGTCAGGCAGCTCCTCGACGTCGGCTCCCCCTTTCTGGAGATCTCGCAGCTGGCCGCCTGGGACATGTACGGCGGCGACATCGCCTCCGCCGGCCTGATCGCCGGCATCGGCCGGGTCTCCGGACGGGAATGCCTGATCATCGCCAACGACGCCACCGTCAAAGGGGGGACCTACTTCCCCGTCACGGTGAAAAAGCACCTGCGCGCCCAGGAGATCGCCGAGCAGAACCATCTTCCCTGCGTCTACCTGGTCGACTCCGGCGGGGCCAACCTCCCTCAGCAGGACGAGGTCTTCCCGGACCGGGACCACTTCGGCCGGATCTTCTACAACCAGGCCAACATGTCCGCCAAGGGGATCCCCCAGATCGCCGTGGTGATGGGGTCCTGCACCGCTGGCGGCGCCTATGTTCCGGCCATGTCCGATGAAAGCGTCATCGTCCGCCGCCAGGGGACCATCTTCCTCGGGGGACCGCCGCTCGTGAAGGCCGCCACCGGAGAGGTGGTGAGCGCCGAGGACCTGGGGGGAGCGGAGGTGCACTGCCGCACCTCGGGGGTCACCGACCATTACGCGGCCAACGACGGCCATGCCCTGCAGCTTGCCCGCCGCATCGTGGCGAACCTGAACCGGGTGAAGCGCCCCGAACTCGACCTGAAGGAGCCGCAGGAGCCGCTGTTCGATCCCAGCGAGCTGTACGGGATCATCCCCACCGACACCAGGAAACCGTACGACGTGCGCGAGGTCATCGCCCGCATCGTGGACGGCTCCTCGTTCGACGAGTTCAAGCAGTTCTACGGCGCCACCCTGGTCTGCGGCTTTGCCCACATCTTCGGCTACCCGGTCGGCATCGTCGCCAACAACGGCATCCTCTTCTCGGAGTCGGCCCTCAAGGGCGCCCACTTCATCGAACTCTGCAGCCAGCGCGGCATCCCCCTCGTCTTCCTGCAGAACATCACCGGCTTCATGGTCGGGAGCAAGTACGAATCGGGGGGGATCGCCAAGGACGGCGCCAAGATGGTCACCGCGGTGGCCTGCGCCAAGGTGCCCAAGTTCACCGTTCTGATCGGCGGCAGCTTCGGCGCCGGCAACTACGGCATGTGCGGCCGTGCCTACTCGCCGAGATTCCTCTGGATGTGGCCCAATGCAAGGATCTCGGTCATGGGGGGCGAGCAGGCGGCGAGCGTTCTGGCCCAGGTGAAGCGGGACGGTCTGGAGGCGCGCGGCGAGAAGTGGCCGGCGGGCGAAGAGGAGGAGTTCAAGCGGCCGATCCGCGAACAGTACGAGAGCCAGGGGCACCCGTACTACGCCAGCGCCAGGCTCTGGGACGACGGCATCATCGACCCGGCGGACACCAGGATGGTGCTCGGCCTGGGCATATCGGCGGCGCTCAACGCACCGGCGGAGACGACCGGCTTCGGCGTCTTCAGGATGTAGGGGGAAAAATCATGGACCAACCGGCAATCGTTACCGCCATCGACGGCATCGGACGCGCCACGCTGACCCTGAACCGTCCGCAACTGCACAACGCCTTCGACGATACCCTGATCGCCTCCCTCACCGCCGAACTCAGGCGCCTGGACCGGGACCCGCAGGTGCGGGTGGTGATTCTCGCGGCGAACGGCAAGAGCTTCTCCGCCGGCGCCGACCTGTCCTGGATGCGGCGCATGGCCGACTACGGGCGGGACGACAACCTCCGCGACGCCCTGGCCCTGGCGGAGCTGATGAGCACGCTCAGCGGCCTCTCCAAGCCGACCGTCGCCCGGGTGCAGGGGGCGGCCTACGGCGGCGGGGTGGGGCTGGTGGCCTGCTGCGACGTGGCCATCGCCAGCCGCCGCGCCACCTTCTGCCTGTCTGAAGTGAAGCTCGGGCTGATCCCGGCGGTGATCTCCCCCTACGTGGTGGGGGGCATCGGGGCGCGGGCGGCAAGGCGCTACTTCATGAGCGCGGAGAGCTTCGGCGCGAGCGAGGCGCACCGCCTGGGACTCGTGCACGAAGTGGTGGCCGAGGAGGAGCTTGACGCCGCGGTGGAGCGGGTGGCGGGCTGCTTCCTCGCCAACGGACCCAACGCCATGGCCGCCGCCAAGAGGCTGGTGGCGCGGGTGGCGTCGGGCCCGGTCGACGACGCCATGATCCGGGACACCGCCGAACGGATCGCCGACGCCCGTGCCTCGGCCGAAGGAAAGGAAGGGCTCTCCGCATTCCTGGAAAAAATAACACCATCGTGGGGGGAAAGATGACCATGTTCGACACCATACTCATTGCCAATCGCGGCGAGATCGCCTGCCGCGTCATCCGCACCGCCCGGCGCCTCGGCATCAGGACCGTGGCCGTCTACTCCGACGCCGACGCCTCAGCTCTGCACGTCTCCCTGGCCGACGAGGCCTACCGCGTCGGTCCCGCCCCCGCAGGCGAGAGTTACCTGAGGGGGGAGGCCATACTAGAGGTGGCGGCGAGAAGCGGCGCCCGGGCCATCCACCCCGGCTACGGCTTTCTTTCCGAGAACGCCCCCTTCGCCAGGGCCTGCGCTGAGGCGGGAATCGTCTTCATCGGACCCCCGGTGGCGGCCATCGAGGCCATGGGCTCCAAGAGCGCGGCCAAGACCATCATGGAGAAGGCGGGGGTGCCGCTGGTGCCGGGCTACCACGGCGAGAACCAGGACGCCGGCTTCCTGCGCGGCGAGGCGGAGCGCATCGGCTTTCCGCTGCTGATCAAGGCGAGCGCCGGCGGCGGCGGCAAGGGGATGCGCGTGGTCTGGCAGGCGGAGGAGTTCGATTTCTCCCTGGCCGCCGCCAGGCGCGAGGCCCAGTCGGGCTTCGGAGACGACCGGGTCCTGCTGGAGCGCTACCTCACCAAGCCCCGCCACGTCGAGATCCAGCTCTTCGCCGACAACCACGGCAACGCCGTCCACCTCTTCGAGCGCGACTGCTCGATCCAGCGCCGCCACCAGAAGGTGCTCGAGGAGGCGCCGGCCCCCGGGATGCAGCCGGCCCTGCGCCAGCAGATGGGGGAGGCAGCCCTCGCGGCCGCGCGGGCCATCGGCTATGCAGGCGCCGGGACCGTGGAGTTTCTCCTGGACGAGGACGGCTCCTTCTACTTCATGGAGATGAACACCAGGCTGCAGGTCGAGCACCCGGTGACCGAGATGATCACGGGGCAGGACCTGGTCGAGTGGCAGCTCAAGGTGGCGGCGGGACTGCCGCTCCCCTGCCGGCAGGACGACCTCGCCATCGGCGGCCACGCCATCGAGGCCCGCATCTACGCCGAGGACCCCTCGCGGGACTTTCTTCCCTCCATAGGCCGGCTGGCCCACCTGGTCACCCCCGCCGAAAGCGCCCACGTCAGGATCGACACAGGGGTGCGCCAGGGGGACGAGGTCAGCATCTACTACGATCCCATGGTTGCCAAGCTGGTGGTCTGGGACAGCGACCGCGCCGGAGCCCTGCGCCGCCTGCAGAAGGCGCTGGCCGACTACCAGGTGGTGGGGGTCACCACCAACGTCGGCTTCCTGGGAAACGTCGCCGCCCACGCCGCCTTTGCCGCCGGCGATCTCGACACCGGCTTCATCGGCCGCCACCGCGAGGAACTCTTCCCCGCAGCCGGGCCGGCGCAGGACCGGACCCTGGCCCTGGCCGCACTGGACGTCCTGCTGCGGCGGGAGGAGGAGGCAACGCGCGCGGCCTCGCGCTCCACGGACCCCTTCTCCCCCTGGAACCGCACCGGCGGCTGGCGGCTCAACTGCGACAACCACCACGACCTCCACTTCCTGGATGGCGAGGCGGTCGTTAGCGTCACCGCGCACTACGGCAGCGGCGGCTACCGGCTCGATCTCCCTGCCGGGAGTGTCACGGCGCGCGGCCAGCTGGACCACGGGGGGGATCTGCTGGCAGACCTGGATGGGACGAGGGTGAGGGCGACGGTGGTCCGGCACGGGAACTCCCTCACCATAATGGAGCACGGCAAAAGCCACACCCTGGTCATCCACGATCCCTACGCCCCGACGGACGAGGAAGAGGGGGCGGGGGGAAGGCTCACCGCCCCCATGCCCGGAAAGGTGGTGGCCATCATGGTCCGCGCCGGGGAGCGGGTGGAGAAGGGGCGCCCGCTGATGATCCTGGAGGCGATGAAGATGGAGCACACCATTGCCGCGCCGCGGGACGGGCTGGTGCAGGAGCTCAATTTCGCGGTCGGCGCCCTGGTGCACGACGGGGCCGAACTCCTCTCCCTCGCCGCCGAAGGGGGGGACTGAGATGGCCATGCCGAGAACGGTCAAGATGGTCGAGGTCGGGCCGCGGGACGGGCTCCAGAACGAGCGGGAAATCATACCGGCCCGGGTCAAGATCGGGCTGGTGGACCGGCTCACCCTGGCCGGCCTGTCCGTGATCGAGACCGCGAGCTTCGTCTCCCCGAAGTGGGTGCCGCAGATGGCCGACGCCGCCCGGGTGTTAGAGGGGATCAGGCGCGGCGAGGGGGTCCGCTACCCGGTGCTGGTCCCGAACCGGCAGGGGCTGGAGGCGGCGCTCGCCGCCGGCGCCGGTGAGATAGCCGTCTTCATCGCAGCCTCCGAGGCCTTCTCCCAGAGAAACATCAACTGCTCCATCGAACAGAGCCTGGAGCGCTGCGCCGATGTCGTCGCCGGGGCCGCGGCGCGCGGCATCCCGGTGCGGGGCTACCTCTCCTGCGTCCTCGGCTGCCCCTACCAGGGTGAGGTGGCGCCCGAAGCGGTCGCCCTATTGGCCGGAAGGCTCGTGGAGCTTGGGTGCTACGAGATTTCGCTGGGGGACACCATCGGGGTGGGAACGCCGGGACGGGCCCGGGCCCTGGTGCGGGAGGTGGCAGGCCGGGTCCCGATCGAGCGGCTGGCGGTGCATTTCCACGACACCTACGGGCAGGCCCTGGCCAACACCCTCGCGGTCCTGGAGCAGGGGATCGCCACCGTCGACAGCTCGGTGGCCGGTCTCGGGGGATGTCCCTACGCCAAGGGGGCCTCCGGGAACCTGGCCAGCGAGGACCTCCTCTACCTGCTCGACGGTCTCGGCATCGAGACCGGCGTCAGCCTCACGGGGCTTCTCGACGCGGGCAACTACATCTGCGCGGCACTGGGGAGGGCCTCCGGTTCCAAGGTAGCCAGGGCCATGGGGTGCCCGGAGCCGCCCCGGCCTTTAGAGAAAGTTCAACACTAACCCTAACAGAAACAGGAGGAGACCATGTCCAACGCAGCAGTCGCCCTCAAAAACCATGAGCACGAGTACCAGCAGAAGCTCTGCAGGCCGGAGCAAGCCGCCGCCATCGTCAAGTCGGGGGACCACCTCTGCTTTCCCATCTGCGCCGGGGAGCCGACCCTCTTCGTGAAGGCCCTGGCCGCGAGGAAAAAGGAGCTCTCCGGGGTAATCGTCAACCAGCAGCACCATCTCTGCCCCGACTACCTTACCGCCGATTCCACACCGCACATCAGGGTCAACTCGTGGTTCACGAGCCACGTCTCCCGCAAGGCGGTGCAGAACGGCTGGGCCGATTTCGTTCCCAACTATTTCCACGAGGTGCCTAAGCTCCTCAGGGAGTACTGGCCGGTCGACGTGGCGGGGACGGTTGTGTCGCCCATGGACGAGCACGGCTTCTTCACCTGCAGCCTCTCGGTGGCTTACACCATGGAGGCGATCAAGAAGGCGAAGAAGGTGGTGGTCCAGGTCAATCCCAACGCGCCGCGCACCCACGGCAACTGCCACATCCACATCTCCGAGGTGGACTGCATCATCGAGTGCCACGACCCGATCATCGAGCTGCAGATCCCCCCGGTCTCCCCGGTCGAGGAGGCGATAGGGAACCACATAGCCGAACTGATCGAGGACGGCTCGACGCTGCAACTCGGCATCGGCGGCATCCCCAACGCGGTCTGCAAGGCCCTGATGCAAAAGAGGGATCTGGGCATCCACACCGAGATGATCACCGACGGCATGGTGGATCTGATGCTGTGCGGGGCGGTGAACAACTCCCGCAAGAACACCCACCAGGGGAAGACCATCGGCACCTTCGCCCTCGGCACCAAGCGTCTCTACGACTTCATGGACGGAAACCCCATGATCGAGATGCACCCGGTCGATTACACCAACGACCCCTACAACATCGGCAGGAACGACAGGGTGGTCTCGATCAACGCCACCATCGAGGTCGACCTCCTGGGGCAGTGCTGCTCGGAATCGCTGGGGCACGTGCAGTGGAGCGGGACCGGCGGGCAGGCGGACTTCGTCAGGGGGGCCAACATCTCCCGCGGCGGCAAAAGCTTCATCACCACCGCCTCGACCGCCAAGAACGGTCTGGTCTCCAGCATCGTCCCGGTATTGAAGCCCGGCGCGTCGGTCACCACCGGGAAAAACGACGTCGATTACGTGGTGACCGAGTACGGGGTGGCCAAGCTGAGGGGACAGACCGCACGCCAGCGGGCCCTCAACCTGATCAAGGTGGCCCATCCCGATTTCCGCGAGCAGCTTCTTGCCGAGGCGAGACAGATGAACCGGATCTGACCAGCCTTCGCCAAGGCTTCGGCTGGCAAGGCCCTTAATTGAGTACGGAGGACAAAACGATGACCTTACACCAGTTGCCAAAAGAATTCACCGAGCCGAAAAGCGTCGTCTACGACGAAGGGGTCCGGCTCCTTTACCAACTCGACAAGCAGGCGCTCATCGACATCATCGTGGACGACGCCAAGAACTGGCTGGCCCACGACGGGCTCTGGTTCCAGGCCATAGAGAATAGCCACGGCATCGACGCGGCCATGGACGCCGACCGGGAGGCCTGGCGCGGCTTCACGGCGATCGAGGCCAAGAGGATCATGGCGCGGCTGGGGATCGAGCCGGGCGGAGGGATCGCGGCGCTGGTGGAGTGCCTGAACCACCGCCTCTACGCCCGCCTGAACCTGCAGCAGGTCGGCGAGGTCACGGAAAAGCGGGTGGTGTTCACCATGGTCGATTGCCGGGTGCAGTCGGCACGCAAGCGCAAAGGGCTCCCGGACTTCCCGTGCAAGTCGGTGGGGATCGTGGAATACACCGAATTCGCCAGGACGGTCGATCCCAGGATCTCCACCCGCTGTCTCGCCTGTCCTCCCGATCCGCATCCCGAGTACCTGTGGTGCTCCTGGGAATTCACCCTGGAGGATTAGTAAGAGGAGAGAAGATATGAAAATCAACGAAACTATAGAAACCGCACTGGACGGGATCGGGGACGGGGCGACCATCATGGTGGGTGGCTTCGGACTGGTCGGCATCCCGGAAAAACTGATCCAGGGGCTGCGCGAGAAGGGGGTGAAGGATCTGACCGTGATCTCCAACAACTGCGGGGTGGACGGCTTCGGCCTGGGGATCCTCCTGGAGAACCGGCAGATCAGGAAGATGATCTCCTCCTACGTCGGGGAGAACAAGGAGTTCGAGCGGCAGTTCCTCTCCGGGGAACTGGAGGTCGAACTGGTGCCGCAGGGAACCCTCGCCGAGCGGATCCGCGCCGGCGGAGCAGGCATCCCGGCCTTCTACACCCCCGCCGGGGTGGGGACGCCGATCGCCGAGGGACGGGAGGTGAGGAGCTTCGGCGGCCGGGACTACCTCCTCGAGCATGGGCTGACCGCGGATTTCGCCCTGGTGAAGGCCTGGAAGGGGGACCGGCTCGGAAACCTGGTCTACGCCAAGACCTCCCGCAACTTCAACCCGATGATGGCGGCGGCGGGCAAGGTGACGGTCGCCGAGGTCGAGGAACTGCTGGAGCCCGGGGCGATCGACCCGGCCGGCGTCCATACCCCGAGCGTCTACGTGCAGCGGCTGGTCCGCTGCGAGGGGCATGAAAAGAGGATCGAGCGGCGGACGGTGCGCTGCTGACCCGGAAAGGAGAAAGACCATGGCTTTGACGAGGGAACAGCTGGCACAGCGCGCGGCACAGGAAATAGAAAACGGCTTTTACGTCAACCTGGGCATCGGCATCCCGACGCTGGTGGCCAATTACATCCCGGCGGGGAAACAGGTGATCCTGCAGTCGGAGAACGGCCTGTTGGGAATCGGGCCTTACCCGCGGGAGGACCAGATCGACCCGGAGCTGATCAACGCGGGAAAGGAGACCATCACCATGATGGACGGCGCCGCCCTCTTCAGCAGCGCCGAGTCGTTCGCCATGATCCGCGGCGGCCACATAGATCTCGCCATCCTCGGCGGCATGGAGGTCTCCGAACAGGGGGACCTGGCCAACTGGGTGATCCCGGGGAAGATGGTCAAGGGGATGGGCGGGGCCATGGACCTGGTCCACGGGGCCAAGAAGATCGTGGTGGTGATGGAGCACGTCAGCAGGAACGGCGAACCCAAGATCATCCCGCAGTGCACCCTCCCGCTTACCGGCAGGAGAGTGGTGCACCGGATCATCACCGACCTGGCCGTACTCGACGTGACCGAGGAGGGGCTGCTCCTCAGGGAGGTGGCACCGGGGGTCTCGGCGGAGGAAGTGGTGCGCGCCACCGGGGGGCGGCTCAGGGTCGCCTCCGAGGTGGAGACCATGACGCTGCAGGCCGCATAACAACAGGAGGAAGCCATGAAGATACTTGTCTGCATCAAGCAGGTCCCCGACATGGAGTGCCGCTTCAGGGTCAATGGCGCCGGGACCTGGTACGAGGAGGGCGATCTCGCCTTCAGGATCAACGAATACGACGAATACGCGGTGGAGCAGGCGGTACGGCTCAAGGAACAGCTGGGGGGCGAGCCCGAGGTTACCGTCCTCTCCATCGGACCGGACCGGGTCCAGGAGTCGATCCGGAAGACGCTGGCGATGGGCGGCGACCAGGGGGTCCACATCCGGGACGAGGCGGCGGCCACCAAGGACCCGTGGCAGATAGCCGCGCTGATCGCCTCCTACGCCAGGGGGAAGGGGTTCGACCTGGTCCTCACCGGGATGCAGTCCCAGGACCGCGGCTCCGCCCAGGTGGGGGTCCTGGTGGCCGAGATGCTGGGGTATCCCTGCGCCACGACGCTGGTCGGGTTCAGCTACGACGACGGCGTGGTGACGGCGCGGCGCGAGCTGGAGGGGGGGACCAAGGCGGTGGTGAGATTCAGGCTGCCGGCCGTGGCCACCTGCCAGCTGGGACTGAACGTCCCCCGTTATCCCACCCTCCCCAACATAATGAAGGCGAAGCGCAAGGAGATCGAGGCCATCGCGGTTTCCTCTCTTGCCGACGAGCCGAGGAGGGCGGGGACGCGGCTTCTTTACCTCCCCCAGAAGAGGGGGAGCGCGAGGGTGATCGAGGGGGAGATGTCGTCCCAGCTCGAGGAACTGGTGGAGATTCTCAAAACGAAATGCGCGTCGACGCGCTAAGGGGGAGGTCATGAAAACATTACTGGTCCTGGAATGCCGGGGAGGCCGGCTGCGCGAGGAAAGCTACGAGCTTTTCGCCTTTGCCGAGGCGCTGGGCGGGGAGCGCGCCATGGTGCTGATAGGGGGGGAGGGTGCCGTGCCCAAGGCGTCCAGGAGGCTCTACCTGGCCGATGCTGCACGTTACGGCGAATACGACCCGGACCAGCACGCCAAGATCATCGTAGAGGCGGCCAGAAGGGAAGGGAGCGACTGCGTCGCCTTCGTCCACTCCTCCTATGGCTGGGACCTGGCTCCCAGGGTGGCCTCCGCCCTTGGCGCGGCGCAGGTCAGCGAGGTGCTGGGGGTGAAGGAGGGGGCGTTCGAGGTTGGCTGCTGCAACGGCAAACTCAGGCGCACCATGGCCACCGACACCGAGCGGGTGGTGATCACCGTCCAGGGTGGAGCCTTCCTCTCCTGGGAGGAGCCAAGCGGCAGCCCTGAGATCGTCGCCGTCGAGATCGCCGCCGAGCCGCCGAGGATCGAGCTGGTCGGATACGAGGCCGCCGAGGCGAAGACGGTGGATCTCGGTTCGGCCGAGGTGGTGGTGAGCGCGGGGCGCGGGATAGGAAAGAAAGAAAACATCCCCCTTATCGCCGAGCTGGCAAAGGCGCTGGGCGGGGAACTCGGGGCGAGCCGGCCCGTGGTCGATGCCGGCTGGCTGGACCACAGCCACCAGGTAGGTTCCACCGGACAGGTGGTCAGGCCCAGGCTGTACGTGGCATGCGGCATCTCCGGCGCCATCCAGCACCTGGCCGGGATGAAGGGTGCGGAATACGTGGTGGCCATCAACAAGGACAAGGACGCCCCTATAGGCGAGGTGGCCGACGTCCTGGTGGTCGCCGATGTTGTGCAGTTCGTCCCGGCCCTGACCGCGCGGATGCAGCAATATGCCATGACCGGCTGACATGCGCTCCGTGCTCTGCGCCGGACCTTTATTCTCCTGGAATACCCGCGCTCACTCCTCGCGGTCGTGGCAGGATCAGGCAGGTCGACGGACCTGCCTCTTTTTTTGTTTGCCCCCCACCAATCCCATCACGCTTCCGTCCTTTATCCGCGTCCGGAGTCCGCCAAGTATCAACTCGTGGCCCAGGGGGTCGAAGCATCCCGCATCCGGAACCCCGGCTATCCCCTCAAAGGTAGGGATAAAAGGCAGCGCGAAATCATTAACTGCCGATTTTAAAACGTTGGATGAAGGCACGCCATGGTTAACCTTTGCAGGGCTACAAGGCTTTTCCCAGGCTCCGAAACTGACGGAACCTCTTGAAAACGGCTTTATTTTTGATAAACAGCTGTTGATCCTTTGGTTATGGAGCAGGGTCGAAAATAACGGAGATAAAGTAGAAACACGTTTTAAATATGGTTGACATGCACGTAAACTGCCTGTATAGTGCTACTCAAATTTCTGCTGCTGGAGGTGCCATGAAAGACGTATTTATCGTTGAGTCACTGAGGACCCCGTTCGGATCGTTCGGGGGTGTGCTGTCCGACATCGAGGCGCCGGTCCTGGGCGGCTCGGTGATAAAGGCGCTGCTCGATGCAGCCCGTCTCGACCCGGCCGAGGTGGACGAGGTGATCGCGGGGCAGGTCCTTTCCGGCGGTTGCGGCCAGGCGCCGGCCCGCCAGGCGATGCGCGCGGCGGGGATTCCAGATACCGCCCATGCCATGACCATCAACAAGGTCTGCGGCAGCGGGCTTAAGGCGATCATGCTTGGTGCAGGTTCCATCAGGCTCGAGGATTCGGAAGTGGTGGTGGCCGGCGGGATGGAGAACATGTCGCTTGCCCCGTTCCTGCTGAAGAAGGCCCGTTACGGTTACCGTATGGGACACGGGCAGCTGCACGATCTGCTGATTTACGACGGGTTGCAGGACCCGTACTCCGGGCGGCACATGGGGGAGATCTCCGAGGACGCGGTCCAGCGGCATGGCCTGACCCGCGAGGGGCAGGATGAATTCGCGCTGCGCTCCTATCGCCTGGCCCAGGAGGCAATCAAGGGAGGAATCTTCAAGGACGAGATTTCGCCGGTGCTGAAAAAGGGGCGCAAGGGCGACGAACTGGTGTCCGAAGACGAGGAGCCGTTCAAGGTCGATTTCGCCAAACTGACGCAGTTGAAGCCGGCGTTCAGCAAGACCGGCACCATCACGGCGGCCAACGCCTCCTCGATCAACGACGGCGCGGCCTTCAGCCTGCTGGCAGGGGAATCCGCCATCAAGCGCTGCAACCTGACCCCGAAGGCGCGCATCGTCTCCTACGCCACCTGCAGCCTGCATCCCGACCAGTACACGGAGGCGCCGGTTGGTGCGATCCAGGGAGCGTGCGCCAGGGCGGGGCTGAAGGTGAGCGACATAGACCTCTTCGAGATCAACGAAGCCTTTGCCGCGGTGACTATGATAGCGATGAAACAACTGGACCTGAGCCCCGCCAAGGTTAACGTAAACGGCGGAGCCTGTGCCCTCGGGCACCCCATCGGCGCCAGCGGCGGGCGGCTCGCGGCGACCCTGGTTCGCGAACTGCACAAGCGCCAGGCGCGCTACGGGCTGGCCACGCTCTGCATAGGCGGCGGCGAGGCAGTGGCGGTGATTTTCGAGAGGGTGTAGTCGGCGCCGGTAGAAGCTGGGGTTGACGTAGAACATAGAACGTAGAACGTAGAACGTCTTCAAATAAGGGGGGAAAAGACATGTTCAAGGTGGTTGGTGTTATAGGAGCCGGGCAGATGGGAAGCGGCATCGCCCATGTCCTCGCACAGCATGCTTACCAGGTCCTGGTCTACGACATCTCCGAGGCGCAACTCGAGAAGGCCCTGAAATCGATCGAACAGAACCTGGAACGGCAGGCGAAGAAAGGCGTCATCTTCAGCACCAGCATCCAGGGGATCATGGCGCGCATCGGGGTCACCAAGGACCTCAACGATTTCTCGGCCTGCGACCTGGTCGTCGAGGCGGCGACGGAGAACGAGAAGCTCAAGTTCGAACTGTTCCGCAAACTGGACGAGGTGGTCCCGAAAGAGGCGATCCTCGCTTCCAACACCTCCTCCATCTCCATCACCCGCATAGCGGCGGTCACGAAGCGCCCGGACAAGGTGATCGGGATGCACTTCATGAACCCCGTGCCGGTCATGCAACTGGTCGAGGTGATCCGCGGCATCGCCACCAGCGAAGAGACCTTCCAGGCCATATCCGCCCTGGTCGGCCTGCTCGGCAAGGAGATGGCGGTCTCCCAGGACTACCCCGGCTTCATAGTGAACCGGATTCTGATTCCGATGATAAACGAGGCGGCCTTTGCGCTTTACGAGGGGATCGCCACCGCCGAGGATATCGACAAGGGGATGAAGCTCGGCACCAACCAGCCGATGGGGCCGCTCCAGCTTGCCGACTTCATCGGGCTCGACACGGTGCTCGCCATCTGCAACGTGCTGCACGACGGGTTCAAGGATCCCAAGTACCGCCCCTGCCCGCTGCTGGTGAAGATGGTCGACGCCGGCTACATGGGTAAGAAGGCAGGGAAGGGTTTCTACAACTACTGAGCCGGCCGGCGTCACGCCCCGACGGCATAGGAGAGTGCTATGGAAGGGAAGAACATCCTCTGCGACATAAACGAAGGGATCGCCACGGTGACGGTGAACCGCCCGGAAAGCCTAAACGCCCTGAACAGCGAGGTCCTGAACGAGCTGGAATGCATCCTTTACGGCCTGGAGCAGGACAACTCCGTGCAGGTGGTGATACTCACCGGCGCCGGCGAGAAGGCCTTTGTCGCAGGCGCGGACATCAAGGAAATGGTGGCCATGAACTCGTACCAGGGGCACCAGTTCGCCATCCAGGGACAGCGGCTGATGCTCTTCATGGAGAAGATGAGCAAGCCGGTGATCGCCGCGGTGAACGGTTACGCGCTGGGAGGCGGCCTCGAACTGGCCCTTGCCTGCGACGTGATCTACGCCTCCGACAACGCCAGGTTCGGCTTCCCGGAGGTCACGCTCGGCATCATCCCCGGCTTCGGCGGTACCCAGAACCTGGCGCGGCTGATCGGGCCCGCCAAGGCGAAGGAACTCGTCTTCAGCGGCAGGATGATCCCGGCGGCCAAGGCGCATGCCTGGGGGATCGCGAACGAGGTCTGCACGCAGGCGGAACTGGCGGCCAAGGCCCTGGCGCTGGCGCGGGAGATCGCGAAAAACGGCAGGCTCGGCGTCGGTTATGCGAAGAACGCCATCGTCAACGGCCTCAACATGACCAAGGAGGACGGCTTCCGCTACGAGAGTTCCCTCTTCGGCGTGCTCTTCGCCACGGAGGATCAGAAGGAAGGTATGGGCGCCTTCGTGGAGAAGCGAAAGGCTGAGTTCAAGGGGAAATGAACCCGTTCAACGTTCAAGGTTCAAGGTTCAACGTTTTTAAAACTTAACCATCAGACAGTCGACAGAGAAACGCCACATAAAAGAGGATGCGGGCCTGCAGGTGTGAACGCAGAACGTTGAACCTTGAACGTTGAACGTTCTCTAAAAAGGGGGATGACATGGATTTTGAATTGAGCCAGGACCACAAGGTATTGAGGGATTCCGTTCGCGACTTCGTCACCAAGGAGATCAAGCCGATCGCCATGCAGATCGACGAGGAGCACATGATCCCGGACGCGCTGGTTGCAAAGATGGGTGAGATGGGTTTTCTCGGGAGCTACCTCCCCGAGGAGTACGAAGGCGCAGGCCTCGACATGCTTGCCTACGCCATCGTGGTGGAGGAGGTATCGAAAGCCTGCGGCTCAAGCGGCGTCCTCATCTCCGCCCACACCTCCCTTGCCTGCGGCCCGATCTACACCTTCGGCACGCAGGAGCAGAAGAAGAAATGGCTCCCCGACCTGAACACCGGCAGGGTCATCGGCTGCTTCCTCCTGACCGAGCCGGACGCCGGCAGCGATGCAGGCGCCATCGCCACCACCTACAAAAGGGATGGGGACCACTTCGTCATCAACGGCTCCAAGATCTTCATCACCAACGGCGGGTATAAAGGGACCGGCGTCCTCTTCGCCACTTCGGACAAGAGCTTGAAGCACAAAGGTGTCTCAGCCTTCATCATCGACCTGAATTCTCCCGGTGTCGAAATTCTCAAGAACGAGAAGAAGCTCGGCATCCGCGGCAGCTACACCACGGCATTCGCGCTCGACAGCGTCCGCATACCGGTCGAGAACCTGCTGGGGCAGGAGGGACAGGGGTTCAAGATCGCCATGGACACGCTGAACGGCGGCCGCATCGGCATCGCGTCGCAGGCCCTGGGGATTGCCGAAGGAGCCTTCGATCTGGCGCTTGCCTACTCCAAGGAGCGCAAGCAGTTCGGCCACCCGATCTGCGAGCTGCAGTCCATCCAGTTCAAGCTCGCCGACATGCACGCGAAGATCGAGACCAGCAAGCTGATGACCTACAAGGCGGCCTGCCTCAAGGACGCCAAGAAGAATTACACGATGGAGTCGGCGATGTGCAAGATGCTCGCCTCGGAGGCGGCAACCTTCGTCACCAAGGAAGCGATCCAGATCCACGGCGGCTACGGCTTCATCTGCGATTACGAGGTCGAGCGGATGTACCGCGACGCCAAGATCACAGAGATCTACGAGGGAACGAACGAAGTGCAGCGGGTGGTCGTCTCGAAGATGCTGCTGTCGTAATCGGGGAGGGAGTTCCACCTCGCCCCAGCCAGGGGGCACAAAAGTGAAGACCAAGGTCCGCAGGAGTCAGTGATGGAAGCTACCAGGGAAATATATTGGAACGTAGGGCACGGGGTCGTTCTCCCCATGTATCTGCTGACGCTGATCGCACTGGCTGTCTGCGGCTACGGCTTCTACCAGCGGGTCGCGGTGTACCGGCAGGGAAAGCCGCTGGATCGCCTCGACAACCTCGGTGAGCGGGTCGTCCTCATGTTCAGGAACATGCTGGGCCAGATCAAGGTGCTGCGGGTGGCCGGTCCCGGCCTCCCGCACGGCATCTTTTTCTGGGGCTTCGCGGTCCTCTTCATCGGCACGCTGCTGGTTATGCTCCAGGCTGACTTCACCCAGCCTGTCTTCGGCCTGGTCCTTTTGAAGGGGAGCTTCTACAAGTTCTATTCCGTCGCTCTCGATCTCGCCGGAGTCTTCGCGCTGCTCATGCTTTTCGGCCTTACCCTGCGCCGCTTCCTGTTCCGTCCCGAGGGGCTCAAGATCACCCGCGACGACTACCTGATGCATCTGCTGTTGACGGGGATCATCCTCACCGGCTTTTTCGCAGAGGGGGTCAGGATCGCCGCCACAGAACTCCGCTTAAACCCGGGCCTTGCCGGCTGGTCACCCGTCGGCCTCCTGGTCGCCAACCAGTTCGCCCAGCTCGATTCCAGTTCGTTGAAACAGCTGCACACCCTCTGGTGGTGGACGCATTTCCTCTTGGTCCTCGGCTTCATCGTCTCGATCCCGTACAGCAAGTTCCGGCATCTCTTCACCACGCCGGCCAACTACCTCTTCACGGACCTCAGGCCCAAGGGAAGCCTCGCCACCATCAACCTGGAAGAGGAAGGGGTGGAGCAGTTCGGCGCGGAGAAGGTGACCGACCTCACCTGGAAGGACATCTTCGACGCGGACGCCTGCACCAGCTGCAAGAGGTGCCAGGATCGCTGCCCCGCCTGGAACACCGAGAAGCCGCTATCGCCGATGCAGGTCGTGCAGCAGGTGGGGGAGGTCGCCTTCGGCAATCCGCAGGGAAGCCTGATCGAGAAAGTCGGCAACGACGTGCTCTGGTCCTGCACCACCTGCCGCGCCTGCCAGGAGATCTGCCCCGCCGAGGTGGAGCACGTCGGCAAGATCGTCGAGATGCGCCGCAACCTGGTCCTCATGCAGGGGGAATTCCCCGGCGAGGAAGTGATGGTCGCGGTCAACAACGTCGAGGTGAACGGCAACCCGTTCGGCATGGCCTATGCCAGCCGCGGCGACTGGAGCCACGGTCTGCAGGTGCAGCAGCTGTGCGACGGCGCCGAGGTCGACGTCCTCTATTTCGTCGGTTGCTACGCCTCCTTCGACAAAAGGAACCAGGAAGTGGCCCGCAGCTTCGTGAAGATCTGCAACGCCGCCGGAGTCCGGGTCGGCATCCTCGGCAAGGAGGAGAAGTGCTGCGGCGAGCCGGTGCGCAAACTCGGCAACGAGTACCTGTACCAGATGACCGCCCAGGAGAACATCGAGCTGATCAAGGGGTACGGGATCAAGAAGATCGTCACCACCTGCCCGCACTGCCTCAACACGCTCGGGCGCGATTACCGGGATCTCGGGCTGGACGCGGAGGTGGAGCACTACACCGTCTTCATCGACCGGCTGATGCGGGAAGGGAAGCTGGCCATCGAGGCGCACCAGTTTGACTACACCTACCATGACTCCTGCTACATCGGCCGTTACCAGGACATCGTGCAGCAGCCGCGCAACATCCTGCACGAGGCAGGCGGGCGGATCAACGAGATGGACAAGTCCGGGAAGGAAAGCTTTTGCTGCGGCGCAGGCGGCGGCAGGATCCTCGCGGAGGAAAAACTGGGGACCAGGATCAACGTGAAGCGGGTCAAGATGGCCGAGGAAACCGGAGCGCCGGTCCTGGTTTCGAACTGCCCCTTCTGCCTGACCATGTTCGAGGACGGGATCAAGACCGGCGACTGCGAGGGGAAACTGCAGGCGCGGGACCTGGCGGAGATAGTGGCCGAGCGGCTGCAGCCGGCGAGCCTCTCCAAGGTCCTTGAGGCCAGTAGATGAAGTGATGACGGCGAGTTCGCGCTGTAGGAGCGGCATTCCTGCCGCGATCGGCGCCCTCACCCCGACCCTCTCCCGGAGGGCGAGGGAGAGATGGCCAAGCGGGTAAAAGTTCCTCCTCGTTCCCAAGCAGGAGCTTGGGAACGAGATAAACAGTACAGCACCCCTCGCCCTCCGGGAGAGGGGCAGGGGTGAGGGCGGTGCCCAGGCGATAATGGAATGATCGCGGCAGTAATGCCGCTCCTACAGAAGAGAGGCTAACAGGAGGAAGCTATGAAGATACTGGTATGCATCAAGCAAGTTCCCGACATGGAGTCGAGGTTCAAGCTGAACAGCGACGGGACCTGGTACGACGAGACGGATCTCGCCTTCCGCATGAACGAATACGACGAGTACGCTGTGGAGCAGGCGGTCCAATTGAAGGAGCAGCTCGGCGGCGAGCCGGAGATCACTGTCCTCTCCATCGGCCCGGATCGCGTCGTCGAGGCGATGAAGAAGGCGCTGGCCATGGGCGCTGACCGCGGCGTCCACATCCAGGACCCGAAGTATTACCAGAAGGACCCGTGGCAGATCGCCTCGGCCATAGCGCGGCATGCAGCCTCCCAGAACTACGACCTGGTCTTCACCGGAATGCAGTCCCAGGACCGCGGGTCGGCACAGGTCGGCGTCACCGTCGCCGAAATCCTCGGCTTCGCCTGCGCCACCACCCTGGTCGGCTTCTCCTACGACAACGGCGTCATCACGGCGAAAAGGGAGCTGGAAGGCGGGACCAAGGGGGTGGCGAAACTGAAGCTCCCCGCGGTGGTGACCTGCCAGCTCGGCCTCAACACGCCGCGCTACCCGACTCTTCCCAACATCATGAAGGCGAAGAAGAAGGAGATAGCGGTCCAGCCGATCGCGGAACTTCTGCAGGAAGAGGAACTGACGGCGACGGCACGGATGTATCCCCCGGCCAGGAAAGGCGGCGGGATCGTCATCGAGGGGGACGTGAAGGACCAGATCGAGAAGCTGTTCGGGATACTCAAGGAAAAGACGACCGTGCTGCGGGCAGCCTAGGGAGGAAGATATGAAAGCTCTGCTTATAGCGGAATACAGACAGGGGAAGCTGCTCGACTCCACATACGAACTGGTTGCCTTCGCCAAGGAACTCGGCGCCGAGACCGCCATGGTCCTGGTCGGCAGTGCGGCGGACGCTCCCAAGTTCGAAGGCCGGCTCTACCTGGCCGACGCGGCGAAGTACGGCGAGTACAACCCGGACCTGCACAAGAAACTGGTGCTGGCGGCGGTCGCCAAGGAGAACCCGGACTACATCGTCTTCATACATTCAAGCTACGGCTGGGACCTCGCTCCCCGGGTGGCGGCGTCCCTGAGGACCGGCCAGGTCTCCGAGGTGGTGGCGCTTGTGGACGGCAAGTTCGAGGTCACCTGCTGCAACGCCAAGATGCGCAGATCGGTGGCTGCCAAGGGGACGACTACGGTGGTCACCATCCAGGCGGGCGCGTTCTCCCTCCAGGGCGAGCCGCAGGGGTCCCCGCAAGTCGAGGCACTGGAGCTGGCGGAAACGGCCGCAAAGGTGGAATTCGTCGGCTATGAAGCGGCCGAACAAAAGGAAGTCGACCTGACCCGGGCGGAGGTGATCGTCAGCGCCGGGCGCGGGGTCGGGAAAAAGGAAAACGTCCCGGTGATAGCGGAACTGGCCCGGGCCCTGGGCGGCGAACTCGGCGCGAGCCGTCCGGTGGTCGATGCCGGATGGGCTCCGCACAGCCACCAGGTGGGGACCACCGGCCAGACGGTCAGCCCGAAACTCTACATCGCCTGCGGCATCAGCGGTGCGATCCAGCACCTGGCCGGGATGAAGAAGGCGGACTTCATCGTCGCCATCAATAAGGACAAGGATGCGCCGATAGGCGAGATCGCCGACGTCCTCGTGGTTGCCGACGTGATGCAGTTCGTGCCGGCGATGACGGCGAGGTGCGCCAGGTGACGCTCGACGTGGGGAAGGTGCAGGTCTATACCGGGAACGGCAAGGGAAAGACCACCGCGTCCCTGGGGCTGGCGTTCAGGGCGGTGGGGCGGGGCTTGCGGGTCTGCATGGTGCAGTTCATCAAGGGGGGCGGACAGTACGGCGAACATGTCGCGGCCCAGCAGCTGGCCCCGCTTCTCACCATCCATCAGACCGGGCGGGACTGCTGGATCTACAAGGACAGGCTCGACCCCGAGGACATAGCTATCGCGCAGCAGACGCTGGAGCTGGCGCGGCAGGTGCTTACCGGCGGAGAGTACGACCTGGTGATTCTGGACGAGATCAACGGCGCCGCCTGGTTCGGGCTGATCGGCGTGGACGACATCCTTTCGCTGATGGCCGCGAAGCCGGAGCAGGTGGAACTGGTTCTGACCGGCAGGAGCGCCGATCCGCGGGTGATCGAGGCGGCCGACCTGGTGACGGAGATGGTGGAGGTGAAGCACTATTTCCAGGCCGGCGTGCCGGCCAGGACCGGGATCGAGAAATGATCGGGAAGGGGGAGCCATGAAACTTCTGGAAGGGATACGTGTAGTGAACCTGGCGGTCAATCTCCCGGGGCCGGTCGCGGCGAGACGCCTGCACCAGATGGGGGCGTCAGTGGTCAAGGTGGAGCCTCCCGCGGGGGATCCGATGGAGAGCTACAGCAAGACCTGGTACGCGGACATGGCCGCCGGCCACACGGTGGTCCAGGTCGACCTGAAGGACCCGGCCGGTCTGGCCCGGCTCCACGCCTATCTTTCGGAAGCGGATCTCCTCATCACTGCCAGCCGTCCCGCCGCCCTGGAGCGCCTGGGGCTGGGGTGGAAGGCGCTGCATGAAAGGCACCCGGCCCTCTGCCAGGTCGCCATCGTGGGATATCCCTCGCCGCGCCAGAACGAGGCGGGGCACGATCTGACCTACCAGGCGTCCCTCGGGCTCCTGACCCCTCCCCACATGCCGCGCACGCTGCTGGCGGACATGGCGGGAGGCGAGCAGACGGTGGAGGGAGCGCTGGCCCTGCTTCTGGGCCGCCACCGCGGACTCGGGAGCGGCTACTGCGAGGTCGCCCTTTCCTCGGCCGCGGAGGCAATGGCGGAACCGCTCCGCTACGGCTGCACCGTTCCCGGAGCGAACCTTGGCGGCGGTTGTCCCGAGTACAACATCTACCCGGCGCAGGACGGCTGGGTCGCGGTGGCAGCGCTCGAGCCGCACTTCAAGAAGCGGCTCGAAGAATCGCTCGTGGTCGGCACCGACGAGGAGTATCGGGCCGTCTTCGCCTCCAGGGGGGCCGTGGAGTGGCAGCAGTGGGGGCAGGAGCTGGATGTTCCGATAGTGGCGCTGAGATGACGACGGCGGAACCCCGACTCATCCTGCGGTGGTCGCTGCAGGGGAGGGACGGGCGGGAAACGGGATAGCAGGCACAGACCGGGAGGAATAGATGTTTCTGGAACTTACCGAAGAGCAGAAGCTGATCCAGGATACCGCTCGCAACTTCGCCAAGGCGGAGCTTGAGCCGCTGGCGGCAAAACTGGACCGGGAGGATGATCGCCCCGCCTTTCTTGCCAACCTGAAGAAGTTGGCGGAGCTTGGCTTCATGGGGCTGAACGTGGAGAGCGCCTACGGCGGCTCCGAGGCGGGCGTGGTGGCCTTCAGCGTTGCCATGACCGAGATTGCCCGGGCCTGCGCCTCCACGGCGGTCACCGTCTCCGTCAACAACATGGTGTGCGAGGTGATCCAGGCGGTCGGGTCGACGGAGCAGAAAGAGACCTACATCCCCCGCATCTGTTCCGGCCAGTACCCGGCAGGGGCCTTCGCCCTCACCGAGACCGGCGCCGGTTCCGATCCGGCCGGGATGACCACCACTGCGGAATTGCACAACGACCACTGGGTGCTGAACGGCTCCAAGATCTTCATCACCAGCGCGCCCTACGCGGGGGTCTTCGTGGTCTGGGCGGTAACGGACAAGAGTGCGCCCAAAGGAAAGGGGATCAGCTGCTTCCTGGTGGAGCAGGGGGCGCCCGGGCTGGTCGTCGGCAAGCAGGAGGAGAAGACGGGGCAGCATGCCTCGGCCACCTGCGAACTGATCTTCGACAACTGCAGGATCCCCAGGGGTGCGCTGATGGGGAAGCTGAACGACGGCTTCCGGATCGCGGTCGCCGAGCTGTGCGGCGGGCGCATCGGGATCGGATCGCTCGGGCTGGGAGTGGGGCTCGCGGCGATGGACTACGCGACGCGGTACGCCACCGAGAGGGTCCAGTTCGGCCAGAAGATCTGCAACTTCCAGGCGATCCAGTGGATGATCGCCGATGCGTACACGGAGCTTGAAGCGGCGCGGTTGCTGCTGATGCAGGCCGCCTACAGGAAGGAGAGCGGCAAATCCTTCGCCAAGGAGGCCTCCATGGCGAAGATGTATGCCACCGAAGCCGCCAACCGGGCCTGCTACAGCGCCGTACAGATGCTGGGAGGCTATGGCTACACCAAGGACTTCCCGGTCGAGCGCTACGCCCGCGACGCCCGCATCACGGCAATTTACGAGGGGACCAACGAGATCCAGCGGATCGTCATTTCCAGGGAGATACTGCGCAACTTCGCGTGATCATTGCGTCAGAGCTGTCTGACGTCCGACCATTACAGGAGGGCCCCCATGAGTGGCAAACGTATCACCCTGCAGCAGGCGGCGGAGATAGTCAAGGACGGTTCCAGCCTGACCTTCTCCGGGTTCACCATTTGGCGCCGTCCCTTTGCCCTGGTCTTCGAGCTGATCCGCCAGGGTCGGAAGGGGCTGCATCTCATCGAGGTCAACGGCGGTCCCCAGACCGAGTTCCTCGTCGGCGCGGGGTGCGTCGACATCTGGGAGTCGTGCTGGGTCGGCCACGAGTTGTACGGCAAGTACGGCGCCAACCTCTCCAGGAAGGTCGGCAGGGGCGAGATCATCGTCGAGGACTACAGTCACGCGGAGATGCTGTTCCGGTTCACTGCAGCCGCCTGCGGCGCCCCCTATGCCGTCACCCAGACCTCGCTCGGCACCGACATCCACAACCCCGATTTCGACATGCTGGGGAGGGCGGGTCTCAGGGACGGCAAACGGGTGGCGAAGCACAAGTACGTCTTCACCGAGGATCCCTTTTTCGGCGCCGGGTCGCAGGTGCTGGTGCCGGCCGCGAAGGTCGATGTGGCGATCCTCTGCGTCCAGCAGGTGGGGGAGGAAGGAACCGTTCGGGTCAACGGGCAATTCTACTCCGACCCCGAAGTGGCCCGTGCGGCCGACATCACCATCGTCATGGCCGAAGAGATCGTCCCCGAGGAGTACCTGCGCAGGGACGCCGACCGGAACAGCATAGCGAGCTTCGAGGTGGACTACATCCTCGAGTGCCCCTTCGGCGCCCATCCGACCGGCATGTTCGGACGCTACGACGTCGACGGCGGTTTCCTCAAGGATTTCTACGCAAAGACCAGGACCCAGGAGGGATTCGACGACTTCGCCAAGGAGTGGATCCACGGACACGATCACATGAGTTACCTCGAAAAGCTCGGGTGGCCGCGCATGCTGGACCTCAAGGCCAACACCGCGTTGAATTACAGCACCGGCGGAAAAAGGGGGCAATCGTAATGGACAAGGCATTTGCAAACCCCGAGGAATACGGCCTGGCCGACCTGCTCTGCTGCGCCGCCTCCCGGGAAGTACAGGACCATGAAGTGGTCTTTGCCGGCACCGGTCTCCCGATGGTCGCCATCATGCTGGCCCAGAAAACCCACGCACCGAGCCTGAAGCTGATCTTCGAGGCGGGAACGCTCGACGGCCGCCCGCCCGAACTCCCGACCTCCGTGGGAGACGCCCGCTGCGAGATGGGCGCCTCCCGCTCCTCCGGCCTGCACGACGCCTTCAGCATAGCCCAGCGGGGCTACGTCGATCTCGGCTTCCTGGGCGGCGCGGAGGTGGATCAGTACGGCAACGTGAACACCACCTGCATCGGCGACTACCTCGCTCCCGAACTGCGGCTGACCGGCTCGGGCGGTAACCCGGACATCAACTCGTTCGCCAAGAGGACCGTATTCATCATGGTGCACGAGAAGCGCCGCTTCACCGAGAAGGTGAGCTACATCACCAGTCCGGGGTGGCAGGTGAAAAAGTGGCCGGGCGGCGAGACGGTGCCAAGGCGCGAGCTATACGGCGCGGCCTATCGCGGGGGACCGTCCGCAGTCATCAGCACCGCCGGAGTCTTTCGCTTCGACGAGGAAACGGGGCGGATCTACCTCGACACCTGCCATGCCGGCAACACGCCGGAGCAGATACGCGAGATGTGCCAATTTGATCTTGACATCTCCCGGGTAAGCGGCGAAACTTTGCCCCCTACCAGGGAAGAGCTGCACCTGATCCACAACGTGCTCGACCCGGACCAGATTTTCATTCCAAAGGTGAAGCCGAAAGGGTCGTAATGACAGAGCAGTTGAACGGGATGGAGGACTTCCAGCGGGACATTTCGTACCGCTTGTTGAAACAGGAAAACGGGACCGCCTTGCTGACGGCGACCCTCAAGGACAGGTACCACGACATAGAGGTTCGGGTTGGCGTCGACGTGACGACACTGGCCATCGTCTCCGCCGAGGCCGCTTTCTGCAGATCGCCCACACCCGATTGCCGCAACGTGGAGGCGAAGTTCCAGGGGCTGGTGGGTTTCGTCATCGGGCGGGGATTGCAGCGAAAACTGGCCGAGGTATTCGGAGGGAGCCATGGTTGCGGCAACATGCGGACCCTGCTGATGGGATTGCTCCCCCTGGCCCTCAATCTGAGCGCCGCCGTAGGTTTGACCGGAGAGCAGGAACTGCTCGACGCCATCCACGAGAAGCTGGAAGGGACCTGCGCAGGTTACGTGACGCCGCCGCCCAAGAGGTAACCGGGGTTTCACTGCTTTTTCAGCTCTTATCCAACTCTCCCTCGCCCTCCGGGAGAGGGTAGGGGTGAGGGCGCCGCTCGCGGCAGGAATGCCGCTCCTACAAAATAAAGAACCGCCCTCTGCAACGAGGGCTTTTTTTGAACCACGATCTTCCGTTGACGTAAGCGTCAAATCTGGAGAAACCCATGCTCGTAGTCGCCTGCATCAAACAGGTACCGGACACAACACAGGTGCAGATAGATCCCGTAACAAACACGCTGGTGCGGGAAGGGATCCCGTTCATCGTCAACCCTTACGACACCCACGCGCTGGAAGAAGGTCTCAGGCTGAAGGACCGCTTCGGCTTCCGCGTCGCCGCCATCTCGATGGGGCCTCCCAACGCGGAGGGAACCCTGAGGAAGGCGCTGGCCCTTGGGGCCGACGAGGCGATCCTGCTGTCGGACCGGGCCTTTGGCGGCGCTGACACCCTGGCCACCAGCCGGGTTCTGTCCGAGGCGATCAGGAAGCTGAACGAAGCTGAAGAGGTGGGAATCGTCTTTTGCGGCAAGCAGACCATAGATGGCGATACGGCCCAGGTCGGACCCGGGATCGCCACGAGGCTTGGGTACACGCAACTTACGCTCGTTGACCGTATCGAGGCGATTGATCCCGTGGCGAGAAAGATACGGGTGAGGCGCAAGCTGGAAGGAAGGCACGAGATCGTGGAGGCATCGCTTCCGGCGATGATCACCGTGGTCCGCGAGCTGAACCGCCCGCGTTACCCTACGGTACCGATGCGCATCGAATCGAGCGAAGCGTCCGTACAGCTCTGGAGCAACAAGGAACTGCAACTGGACGAGCAGACCGTCGGGCTCAAGGGGTCCCCCACCTGGGTCAGCAGGATCTTTTCTCCCGAGCGCGAAAAGGGGGAAATAGTAGGCGACGGCATGAGCGACCCGGTCGGTTCTGCAAATCTTCTGGTGGACAAGCTACTGGGTCGGGACCTTCTTGCCATATGACAGGAGCGAAAAGATGACTGAAGCGAAGAAGGTAATCAAAAGACCGCGCGGCAAGGCCCGTGTCGTCGAGGGGAAATGCATCGCCTGCGGCGCCCGCTGCGAGAGTTCCTGCCCGGTGCAGGCAATCGAGATGACGGACGCTGGTGAGCCGGCGGTACTTTCGGACAAGTGCATCGGCTGCGTAAAATGCGTAAAGGTTTGCCCCGCGCAGGCACTGGAGATGTTCTTCACCCCGGAAGAGCTGAAGATCCTGGACGAAATTTCCAAGCAATCAGGCGCTGCCGAGTTGGAGGAAGAGCTCGATCCGGAGGCGAAGGCGCTCGCTGAAAAGCTTGCGACGTACCGGGGCGTATGGGTGTTCGTGGAGCAGACCGAGGGAGAGGTGGCAAAGGTTTCCTGGGAACTGATCGGCAAGGGGCGGGAACTTGCGGACACGCTGGGAGTAAAGCTGTCGGCGCTGGTGATCGGCGAGCACGTGGAACCGATCTGCCTGGAGGCATTTTGCTACGGTGCCGACCAGGCCTACCTGGTCGATGGGGTGCAGTTCCGCCATTACCGGACCGAGGCCTACCTGAAGGCGCTTTGCCGGCTCATCGCTACTTACCGTCCCGAGATCATCCTGATGGGTGCGACGGGGATGGGGCGCGACCTGGCAGGGGCGGTCGCCACTGTGGTCGGCACCGGCCTCACGGCGGACTGCACCGGACTTGCCATCGACGACAAGCGCAACCTCATGCAGACCCGTCCGGCTTTCGGGGGGAACATCATGGCGACCATCATGTGCGACAAGTTCCGCCCTCAGATGGCGACGGTCCGGCCTCACGTCATGCAGATGGGGGAGCGTGTCGAGGAAAGACATGGCGCCATCATCCGGGTGACTTGCCCCGTACGCGAGGAAGAGATGCTGACCCGGGTGCTGGCGATCATCCGCGACAAGAACGAGGGGCATGTCGACGTGGCCGGCGCCGAGTTCATCGTCTCCGGGGGGCGTGGCATGATGGGGAAGGAGAACTTCGCGCTCCTGCACCAGCTTGCCGAACAGCTGGGCGGGGTGGTGGGGGCATCGCGCAGCGCCGTCGATGCCGGTTGGATGCCGCATGAGCGCCAGGTGGGACAGACCGGCAAGACGGTGCGCCCGAAGATTTACATCGCCTGCGGCATCAGCGGCGCGATCCAGCACCTGGTGGGGATGCAGGACTCGGATCTGATCATCGCGATCAACCGGGACAAGGATGCGCCGATCTTCGAGGTCGCCCACTACGGCATAGTCGGGGACCTGTTCGAGGTCGTGCCGGCCATCACGCAACGTCTGCGGTCGCTGAAACAGCGTCCGCAGGGGGCGGAGCGGGAGTGCGTGAACGGTTGAGAAGCCTTCCCTCACCCCGGCCCTCCCCCCCTTTTTCCCATTCCCCCTCGCCCTCCGGGAGAGGGTCGGGGTGAGGGCATTGGCACCTGCTGGATGTTGCCATTCGATGACGTTTTGCCATGCTTCTGGTTCCCAAGCTGGAGCTTGGGACCAGGGAGCCTGCTGTTCAATAAGCCGAAGTAACTGTTTTAAAGAGGAAAGTCGCCATGTCACCAAATCCCATGCTCTTCGGAGCGCTGCTGCTTGTCTCATTGCTTCTCTTTAGCGTCGGTTGCTACCGCCGCCTCAGCCTGGTCACGCTGGGGCAGCCGGACCAGCGCCTCGACAACCCGGCTCTGCGCCTTGGCCGGATGCTCGTCCATGTCTTCGGACAAAAACAGGTGATCCGCAAGAGGTTCGGCTGGAACCACGCCGTCATCTTCTGGTCTTTCATCATCCTCATGCTGGCGAACCTCGAGTTCATGGCAAGCGGCATCATCCCCGGCTTCACCCTCTCTTTCCTCCCCGCCGCTCTGCACCATGCTCTGCTCTTCGCCTTCGACCTGGCTTCGCTGCTCGCCCTGGCGGCGGTGCTGGTCGCTTTTTCCCGGCGGCTCTTCTTTCCCCACTCGTCGATGAGCAGCAACTACGTCAAGGCGCGCAGCGTCGAAGGGTTCCTGATCCTCTCCCTGATCGCCTTGCTCATGGTGGCGTACTTCGGCCTGCACGGCGCGACCATAGCCGCCGGGACGGAGCAAGGTGCCGCTGCCATGCCGGTCTCGGGTCTGGTGGCCGCGCTCATCTCCGCCTCCTGGTCCGGCAGCCTCGCCTCGCTCGCCCTTTTTTTCTGGTGGCTCCATGCCGCGGCGCTGCTCGCGTTTCTCTGCCTGCTTCCCGCCAGCAAACACATGCACATCCTCACGGGAATTCCGAACATCTTCCTGGCCAGCGCGGAAAAGCCGAATCACCAGCCCCGCGAGGAGTTCGTGAAGGGGGGGCGCTACGGGGCCTCCACGGTGCAGCAGTTCAGCTGGAAGGATCTCCTTGACGGATTCTCCTGCACCGAGTGCGGCCGCTGCCAGGACGCCTGTCCCGCCGCCGCCACCGGCAAGGCGCTGAACCCGCGCCAGGTCATTCACGCCATCAAGACCAACCTCCTCTCCAATGCCCCTTCGCTCCAGATCGGAGAGCCTGGTGTTATGCCGTTGATCGGCCAGGAAGGGGAGGGGACCACCACCGAGGAATCCATCTGGGCCTGCACCACCTGCGGCTCCTGCATGAGCGTCTGCCCGGTCCTTATCGAACACATGCCTAAGATCGTGAAGATGCGCCGCTACCTGGTGCAGATGAAGTCCAGCTTCCCGGAGGAGCTGTTCCCTCTTTTCGAGAACATGGAGGGGAGAAGCAATCCGTGGGGGATCGCGCCGACCGAAAGGACCAAGTGGCACGGCCCGATGGAAGTCAAGGCTTTCGAGGCGGGAAAGACGGAATACCTCTTTTACGTCGGCTGCGCGGGCGCCTTCGATTCCCGGCAGAAACAGGCGACGGTCGCCTTCGCCACCATACTGGACGCGGCGGGCGTTTCGTGGGGCACCCTGGGCAAGGACGAAAAATGCTGCGGTGACAGTCTGCGCCGCCTGGGGAACGAGTTCGTCTTCGAGCGGATGGCGGACGAGAACGCGCGCCTTCTCAAGGAGAGGGGAGTGACCAAGGTCGTCACCCAGTGCCCGCACTGCTTCTCGACCCTGAAAAACGACTACCGCCAGTACGGGATGGAGCTGGAGGTGATACACCACTCCGAGCTGCTCGCCCGGCTGCTGGAACAGGGACGGCTGAAATTGAACAGGGAGGTCGGCGATCTCGGCAAGCTTCTGTTCCACGATTCCTGCTACCTCGGGAGACATAACGACGTCTACTCCGCGCCGAGGAAGGCCTTAGAACTTGCCACTGGAAAGGCTCCCGGCGAATTCTCCCGCAGTGGCAGGGAGTCGTTTTGCTGCGGCGCCGGCGGCGGCAGGATGTGGCAGGAGGAACACCAGGGTGAGCGGATCAACCTGAACCGGGTCAAGGAGGCGCTGGAGCAGAAGGCGGACACCATCTGCGTCAGTTGCCCCTATTGCATGACCATGATCGAGGATGGCTTGAAGGACCTGCAGGCGGGCGGCACCAGGGTCAGGGAACTGGCCGAGGTGGTGGCGGAAGGGTTGCGGAAGGTTTCCAGTGCTGTCTGTTGACTGTGATCGCGGCAAAAGCTAGTATGGCTGCACCCCGCTCACTTACCGGCAGGGGCTTCAAGGAGGAACACGATGGATTGGTATCGTTTGAGTATCGACGCGGATCTTGTGGCCGCAGGAAAAGTCGCGTCCGTGAAGGATCGTTTCACCGCGTCCTTCAGGGCCGCGGGCGGGCCGCGCGCGATGGCGCTTTTCCAGCGACCCGGCGAGGAGGGTGCGATCGAGCTCTTCTTCACCCCCGACTGTGGCGCGTTCGGGGCAGGGCTTCTCGACGAACTCGGGGCCGAACCGTGCGACGGGCCGGCGCTGGTCGGGCTCGAACTGCTTGTGGGGCATAACGAGATCACCTACTACCTGACCACATAGGGGGCGATCCCCTTCCGCCTGGCAGTTCCCTGCAAGGATGGCTTTGCTCCCACTCCAGCAAAGCTACATACCCCCATCCCCACCCCGGCCCTCACTGCCGTTAAGTTAAGAGCGTCACCACTACCACTTACTCCTCCCCCCAGCGGGGGGAGGTTGGGAGGGGGGAAGACTTGCGGCTTCAGCAAAGAAGCGGCAGACTTCCCCCTCCCTGCCCCTCCCCCTCCGGGGGCGGGGAACGCTTTTATTGTTCCTACGCTCCAGCGTGGGAACACATTCCTTGACGCTCCCGCGTCGGGGGGCGAACGGTTTCACACCGGGTCGGCACCCTTTTCCTGTTCATACGCTATACTTGACCAGTTTTCCAAAACTTCGGCCGGCTGAACGAGGGGGGAGGTATGGAAAGGGGGAGGATAGGCAGGTGGTTCCACTGGGTCGAGGGGCTTTCCCCTGCGGCTGTCACGGCCATCTACATCTTCGCCAGCTTCCTATGGTTGCTGGCGGCCGAATTCCTCTTCGACCGTCTTCTCGCCAGCCGTCCCGAGCTGCGTCCCTTGGCCTCGACCGCGCTGGAGGCGCTTGGCGTGGTAGCGATGGCGGTCATCATCTATCTCCTGGCGGCGAAGATACAGGCACGGCACCAGGCGAGCGAACGGGCGATACGGGAATACGCGGCCCGCGACGGCCTCACCGGCCTGTACAACCGCCAGGCCTTCGACGACCTGCTGCTGCAGTCCATCGAGTGGGCCAAACGCCGCCGCGAAACCCTGGCGCTCCTTTTTCTCGATCTCGACCGCTTCAAGGCGATCAACGACAGGCGGGGCCATTTCGCAGGGGATGCGGTTCTGGTGGAGACCGCCCGCAGGCTCGGCGACTGCGCTCTGCGCGGGGAGGATATCGTGGCCCGCGTTGGCGGCGACGAGTTCGCCATTCTGCTGCGCCAGCCGGACATGCCGGAAGGCCCGACTGTGGTGGCCAGGCGGGTGCTGGAGGCGACCGCGGCGCCGTTGCAGGTCGAGGGGGAAACGCTGAAGATCGGCGTCAGCATCGGCATCGCCCTTTTCCCCTCCGACGCCGAGGACCATACCCAGCTCTTCAAGATGGCCGACTTCGCGCTGAATCAGGCCAAGCGGCAGGGACGCTCCACCTTCTGTTTTTACGGCGGCGAATGGCGCGAGGAGCGCGACCGGCGGCAGCTGCTCGAGCACGGGCTGCTGCGCGCCCTCACGCACGACGAGATGTTCCTCATGTACCAGCCCAAGATGGACACCACCAGCATGCAGGTGATCGGGGTGGAGGCGCTGGTGCGCTGGAAACACCCGCAGTTCGGCATTCTCAACCCGACGAGCTTCGTGCCGCTGGCGGAGAAGGCGGGGCTCATCTGGCCCCTCACCGAGTGGGTGCTGAAGGCGGCCTGCCGCCAGGCGGCGCAGTGGTACGTCAACGAGGGGCTCGACCTGAACGTGGCGGTGAACATGTCCCCCTCGGTATTCGCCCACGAGGACCTGGAGACGGTGATCGAGAAGGCGCTGCACGAAAGCGGGCTGCCGCCGGACCGTCTCACCCTCGAGATCACGGAGGAATCGCTGATGATCTACGCGGAAGAGGCGCTCGCGATCCTGGACCGCCTGCAGCGGATGGGGATCAACGTCCAGATCGACGACTTCGGCACCGGCTACTCCTCCCTTTCGGCCCTGAAGCAGCACCATTTCCAGGCCCTCAAGATAGACCGCTCCTTCGTAAGCGACGTGGTGACCTCCTCCGATGATGCCGCCATCGCCACCACGATCATGTTCATGTCCAAATGCCTCGATATGGAAGCGATAGCCGAAGGGGTCGAGTCGGAGGCGCAGAAGGACTTTCTGGCTTCCATCGACTGCCGGCTCATGCAGGGCTTCTACTTCGCGCGACCGATGCACGGAGACGAGATGTCGGCCTTCATCTCCCGGCTCATTCTGAAAAAGAAATCTGATTAGCGACCATCTTCCGCTATCACAATCTCCCCCGCCCCTTAACACCCTTCGCCGCCTCCCCTCACGAACCGGCCTCGATTTCTCCTCCCTTGAAATGACCCCTCGCTTAGGTATAATCATGAGCGTTAATTAATATCCAACATTAAAAGGAGTCTCCCATGGCTGACAGGCAGAAAACGGTGGGCGTATTGACGGGTGGCGGCGACGTGCCGGGACTCAATCCCGCCCTGAAGACCCTGGTGACCCGCGCCACCGAAAACGGCTACCGGGTCATCGGCATACGGCGCGGCTGGGGAGGGCTCCTCGGCTTCAATCGCGACGATCCGGAGTCGTGGGAAAAGACCATCATGCCGCTGGACCGTCATGCGGTCCGCACCGTCGACCGCACCGGCGGCACATTCCTCCACACCAGCCGCACCAATCCCGGCAAGGTGGCCAACGTCGACGTTCCCGGCTTCCTGCGCGGCGCCGACTACGACCCGTCCGACTCCAAGCAGCACGACTTCACGGACCACGTGCTGGCGAACCTGGAGCATCTCGGCATCGACGCCCTGATACCGATCGGCGGGGACGACACGCTGAGCTACGCCGAGCGCCTGTACCGCGAGGGTTTCCCGGTGGTGGCGATTCCTAAGACCATGGACAACGACGTCTTCGGCACCGACTACTGCATCGGTTTTTCCACGGCCGTTACCAGGAGCGTCAACTTCATCCACAGCCTGAGGACCAGCGCAGGCTCCCACGAGAGGATCGCCGTGGTCGAGCTCTTCGGCAGGAATTCCGGCGAGACCTCGCTCATCTCCGCCTACCTGGCAGGGGTGGACCGCGCCCTCATCTCCGAGGTCCCCTTCGACGTGGAGAAGCTCGCACTCCTTTTGCAGGAGGACAAGAGGGGCAACCGCAGCAACTACGCCATGGTGACCGTCTCCGAGGGGGCTTCCATGACCGGAGGACAGATAGTCGAGTACGGCCAGGAGGACGCCTACGGCCACAAGAAGCTCGGTGGTATCGGCGTGGTGGTGAGCGAGGCGGTGAAGCGGCTGACGGGGTCCCACATCATCTACCAGCAGCTCTCCTACCTGATGCGCAGCGGCGCCCCCGACTCGCTCGACCTGATGGTGGCCTACAACTACGCCAACATGACCATGGATCTGATCACCGAGGGGATGTCGGGGCGGATGGTCGCCATGCAGGGGGGTACCTACCGGCACATCCCGATCAGTTCCATCATGCAGGGTGAGAAGCGGGTGGACGTGGCGGAGCTGTACGACACGGACGAATACCGTCCCAAGGTGCGCCACGTGCTGGGCAAGCCGATGTTCCTGTACTGATCAAAAGGCCGGTGATGTCATGATCGAGATAGACGGGAGCATGGGGGAGGGGGGAGGGCAGGTGCTGCGCAGCGCGCTGAGCCTTTCCTGCCTCACCGGGAAAGGGTTCCGCATCGGCAACATCCGCAAAAGCCGGTCCAAGCCGGGGCTCATGAACCAGCACCTGATGGCGGTGCACTCCGCAGCCAGGATCGCCTCGGCGGAACTCTCCGGGGACCGGCTCGGCTCGCAGCAGCTCGCCTTCGTGCCGCGCGGCGTGCAGTCCGGCAACTACAGCTTCGACATCGGCACCGCAGGTTCCACGACGCTCGTGCTGCAGACGGTCATGCCTCCGCTTCTCGCTGCCTCCGTGAGAAGCCAGGTCATCGTCACCGGCGGCACCCACGTCCCCTTCAGTCCCTCGTGGAACTACTTCGCGGAGGTCTTTCTCCCGGCCCTCGCCCGGCTCGGGGTACGGGCCGAGGCGGCAGTCGATTCGTGCGGTTTTTATCCCAGGGGAGGAGGGCGGGTGCGCTGCCGCCTGGAGCCCGTGCGCGCCCTCTCCCCTCTATGGGCCATGGAGCGCGGCAGGCTCCTGCGGGTCAGCGGCTGCTCGGCCGTCGGGAATCTTCCTCGCAGCATCGCGGAGCGCCAGCTCGCCTCGGCGCTCTCCCTTTTGCAGGGCGAGCTGGGACGCGACCTCGCGGTGCAGGTAGACATCAGGGAGTTGCAGGTCTACGGGCAGGGGACGTTCATCTTTCTGGCGGGGGAGTACGAGCAGGGGCGGGCGGGGTTCACCGCCCTGGGGGCGCGCGGAAAACCGGCGGAGCAGGTCGGCGAGGAGGCCGCGCGGGAGTTTCTGGAGCATCACCACTCCGGCCTGCCGATCGACCCGCACCTGGCCGACCAGCTGGTGCTCTACCTGGCGCGGGCGCAAGGGAGGTCGACCTTTGCCACCTCGCGCATAACGAGGCACCTGGAGACGAACCTCCAGGTGGCCGGGCTCTTTCTCGAACTGCAGACGCACATCACCGGAGAGGAAGGTGAGCCGGGGACGGTCACCATATCCCCGGCTCGCGCTCCTGGTTAATACCTTTCGAATCCCACCTCGATCAGGCTTCCCGTATCGCACATATTGAGGTCGAGCCCCGCGGCCGCCATGGCCGGAGCGCCGGACCTGGTCAGCTTCGAGAGCTGCACCGGCTGCTGGTAGGCCCCCTTTTTCGCCTGCCTTTGGGCCTTCCTTGGGGTCGCCGCTGCGGCCGTCAGCGCGCTGTCGATCTTGAAGAAGCCTATGGTCGATTGCAGCTGCTCCGCCTGGGACGCGAGTTCCTCCGCCGTCGACGCCATCTCCTCGGAGGCCCCGGCGTTTTGCTGGATCACCTGGTCCAGCTGCTGTATCGCCTTGTTGATCTGCTCGGCGCCGGTGTCCTGCTCCTTGCAGGCGGCGGAAATCTCCTGCACCAGTTCCGCCGTCTTCTGGATGTCCGGCACCAGCTTCTGCAGCAGTTCGCCCGCATTCTCCGCGACCTCCACCGAGGTCAGCGACAGGTCCCCGATCTCTCCCGCCGCCTTCTGGCTCCGCTCGGCGAGCTTTCTCACCTCCGAGGCTACCACGGCAAACCCCTTGCCGTGCTCTCCCGCGCGCGCGGCCTCGATGGCCGCGTTCAAGGCCAGCAGGTTGGTCTGCCGTGCGATCTCCTCGATGATGGAGATCTTCGCAGCGATCTCCTTCATGGCCCCCACCGTCTTGATCACCGCCGTCCCGCTCTGGTTGGCGTCGTTGGCCGACTTGACCGCTATCTTCTCGGTCTGCATGGAGTTGTCGGCGTTCTGGCGGATGTTGGAGGACATCTGTTCCATGGAGGAGCTTGCCTCCTCCGCCGACGCCGCCTGCTCGCTCGCACCCTGCGACATCTGCTCCGAGGTCGAACTGAGTTCCTGGCTTCCCGCCGTCACGTTGTCCGCTGCCGCCTTGACCTCGGCCACCACCTTGGTCAGGTTCTGCACCATGGTCGAAAGGGCCTGCATCAGCCCGTCGTTTGCCGAGCGCTGCTTCACCTCGAGGAGCAGGTTGCCGTCCGCGATCTCCCTGGCGATTTCCGTGGCGCGGTTCATGGCGTCGATCAGCAGGTTCAGGTTGTTCTTGATCTCGTTGAAGTCGCCGTAGTACTGGTCGTTTATCTTGTCCGGGATGTCCCCCTTGGAGATGCGGTCCACGTAGGTCGCCGTCACCTTGATGGGACGGACGAACGCCTCTATCAGCCGGTTCAGCCCGGTCAGGAGTTCTCCCCAGGCGCCCTGGTACCCTGCCGCGTTGCCGCGCACGTCGAGCTTTCCTTCCTGGATCCCCTGTATCAGGACGTTCATCTCCTGCGTCATCTTGCCGATGGTGGCGATCATGACGGAGAGGTTCTTGCCCATCACGTCCCGGTCCGACTTGGGAGCGATCTCGACCGAAAGGTCCCCCTGGGCCACCTTTTCCGCCGCAAGCGACGCCTCCCTGATGTTGTCCGCCATGTTCTTGAAGGATCTCGCCAGCATCGCGATCTCGTCCTGCCCGTCCGTGTCGATGGTGACCTCGATGTCCCCGAGGGCGAGCTTGTCGGCGCAGGCGGAGAGGGCGCCCACCGGCCTGCTGATGCTGCGGGTGGTGAGGTAGGCGATGACGGCGCCGATGACGAGGGCGAGGACCGAAATTATCAGCGCCAGGGCCCGGGAGCTGGACGACACCTGCTCCGCGCTCGTGTAACGCTCCTCTATCCCGGTCTCCTGGTACTGCACTAGGTCGTTGAAGGCGACGAAGATCGCCCTGTCCAGGGGCGCCGCCTCCTTCTCGAAGACGGTGGTGGCGCGCGCGTTGCCGGCGAGGGCTAATTCTATCACCTGGTTGTTGGCCTTGCGGGCCGTGTCCAGCGACAGCTTCGCCTTGGCGATCAACTCCTTCCCCTTCTCGGACTGCTCCAGCTTTTCTAGCTTGTCCATTGCCGCTTTGTACTGCTGCCGGGCGCTTTCTATCTTCTTGTTTTCTTCCTGTCTGGCCGTGGCATCGGAATCGAGGATCATGTTCTGGATGCTGGAGATGATGGAGTTGACCTCTTTCGAGGACTCGTTGGCGAGCTTGATCTTGGCGTAGTTGGTCTTGACGATGGTTTCCAGCTCCTTGTCCATCTTCAGCATCCCGATGATCCCGATCGCGCTGATGGCGAGAAGAAACAGCAGGATGACGCCGAAGCCTGTCCCAAGCCGAAAACCGATTTTCATGTCCTGAATCTTCATCACATTGCCCCCCGTTCAATTTATGGTGCCGCTTTTGCGCTGAAACCCGAGATGTTGTCGATGGTAGGTTCGCCGCAATGCCCGTGTCATTCAAAAAATGCGTACAACTTGTTCACGTCCCTACTTATCGTTAAATGCCATGAAATCTTGAGCTTTTTGAACATGGGGTCGAGTTGTGAAACACTGATTTATTATTTCACTGGCTGTCTTTACGAGGATTTTTATTTCTTCATAAACCTCTTGGACTGTATACTCCAACATTATTTTTAATTAATTGAATCATTGATAACATTGTTCTAGGTTTTTGACACAGCAGGAAAGGCGAATATGGATCCGAAGGGGAGGGGTATTCAAAACAGCGGGAAATAGTGGGTATTACGGAAAAACGAAAGGCACCCGTTTTGGGCGCCTTTTGTTTGGTTACTGTAACAGCGAGGCCAACTGGTCGATGAAACCGGCCTGGCTCTTCAGGATCTTTTCCCTTGCCGGCTCCACCTCGAACCATCCTCCCCGGTCCACCTCGGGAAACTCAGCCAGCCTCCCTGACCTGGGCGGCCACTCCATGGAAAAGGTGTTGCTTTTCAGGTGGGCAGGATCCAGATCCCCCTCGAAGGCCCAGGCCCGTACACGCTTTCCCCCCGCCTGACGGATCGGGGTCAGCTCCCGGAACTCCCCCTGCGCCTCGAACCCGGTCTCCTCGAAGAATTCCCGCCGCGCCACCCCCAGGGGATCCTCGCCGGAAAGGTATTCCCCCTTAGGAATGGACCAGGCCCCGAGGTCCTTCTTCGCCCAGAACGGCCCCCCCGGGTGCACCAGTAATATTTCCAGGCGCCCCCCCCTGAAGCGGTACATGACGAGCCCCGCGCTCTGCGCGGCCATCCCTTAAAGCGCCTGCCCGCGCGGCAGCTGCCATCCCTTCACGATGGCGGCGCACCTGATGATTATCACGGCGAGGGCCGAGACGGTGAGGTTCACCGAGTGGGGGAGTTCGGTCTGGTGCAGGAAATAGAAGAGGGCGCCCCCGACCACGCAGGCGGAGGCGTAGATCTCGCGCTGCAGGATCAGCGGTATCTCGTTGCTGAGGATGTCGCGCACCAGCCCCCCGCAGGTCGCCGTCATCACCCCCATGATGATCGCACCCATGAGCCCCAGGTTGTACTGGAGCGCCTTCGAGGTGCCGATGACGAGGAAGGTCCCGAGCCCCAGCGCGTCGAGAAGGAGCATGGCGCGGTTCATCCTCTCGAAGCTGCGCGGCGTCAGGAATACGACGATGGAGGCGGCTACGGCGAGGTACAGGTAGAGTTCGTTCTTGAAGCAAAAGGGGGGCGTGTCGTTCAAAAGGACGTCGCGCATCACTCCCCCTCCGGTCGCGGTGACGATGCCGAGGACGATGACCCCGAGGAGGTCCATACCCCGGCGGACGCCGGCGAGCGCCCCCGATGCCGCGAAGGCGACGGTGCCCAGGAGGTCGAGCGCGTAGATGATTTCTGCCTGGTTGTTCATGGTGCTGTCGGTCCTGTTCAGTGGGATTTTCGCGAGGTGGGGGGAGGGGCGGTTTACTCCTCGAAACTGTCCTGGTTGTGACCGGGGGATCGGTAGTCTTCGACGTCGTGCCAGAAGCGCTGCTGCAGCTCTTTCATGAGCGGCTCGAGCGTTTTCCGGTCGTGGGCGCTCACCGTGATGGCCGAGTACTTCCGGGTCAGCTGGCGCACTTTCATGAACGCGAGCGGGTCGCTCTTTTTCAGCTCGGGAAGGAGGTCCGCCTTGTTGAAGACGAGCAGACGCGGCTTCTGAGCCAGTTCCAGCTCGGCAAGGATGGTGTCCACCTCGCCGATCTGCTCCTCGAAACGCGGGTTGCCGCAGTCGACCAGGTGGATCAGCAGGTCGGCGTCCTTCAATTCCTCCAGCGTCGCCTTGAAGGCGCCCATGAGCGATTTCGGGAGGCTGCGGATGAAGCCGACCGTGTCGGTGATGATCACCTCGCGGTCCAGCGGGAAGCGGAGCCTGCGCGACGATGTGTCGAGCGTGGCGAAGAGGAGGTCCTCGGTGAAAACGGCGCTCTTGGTGAGCGTGTTGAGCAGGGTGGACTTGCCGGCGTTGGTGTAGCCGACTATCGATATGATCGGGATCCCCGCCTTCACACGCTTCTGGCGTCGCTGGTAGCGGCCGTTGGAGAGTTCCTTCAGCTCCCGTTCGAGGTGCGCGATCCTGTCCCTGATGCGCCGGCGGTCGATCTCCAGCTTGGTCTCGCCGGGGCCGCGCCCGCCGATCCCCCCCATGAGGCGGGACATCTGGACGCCGCGACCGGAGAGCCTGGGGAGCAGGTACTTGAGCTGCGCCAGCTCGACCTGCACCTTGCCGTCCTGTGTCGTGGCCCGCCGGGCGAAGATGTCGAGGATCAGCTGGCTGCGGTCGATAACCTTGAGTTCGGTCAATTCCGATATGGAGCGGACCTGCGCCGGGGAGAGTTCCTGATCGAAGACCAGCATGGTGGCGCCGAACTGCAGCGCCTTGATCACGACCTCCCGGATCTTACCCTCGCCGAGGAGGTAGCGCGGGTTGAACTCCTTGGGACGCTGGATCACCGTGTCCAGCACGCCGACCCCCGCCGTTCTGGCCAGCTCCTTCAACTCCTCCATGGAGTCGAGCGCCTCCTCGAGGGGACGCTGGGTCACGGAGATGAGGATGCCCCGTTCCTGGCCGGTCGCCACCACCTTCCCTTCCTTCAGCCCCCGCTCCAGGGTATGCTCCAGGGTCTCGATGAAGTCCCTGAAGCTCAGGTCGTACTTGGCGAAGGGGAGTGAAGCTTCGACGTGGTAGGGGAGGTTTTGTCCCTCGGGGGGGACCAGCGCCGCGGTCTGGATGGAGAAACGGTCGGGGTTCTGGGTGAGCTGCAGGGCGGCGATCATGTCGAGCCGCAAGAGCGAAAGGTCCGTCAGGTCGTCATCGGAAAGCGGTTCACCCTTGAGGTGGGTGTGCACCAGGCGCACCCCGCGCAGAAGCCTCTTTCCCAGCGGGTAATCTTCAAGGTTCGGGATCAGCAGGCCCCGCTCGTCGCCGACGATCACGTAGGCGACCTCGCCGATGCGGCTTACCATGATGCCGATCTGGCGCCGGATCTCCAGCGAGATTTCCGCCAGTTCCCGGGCCAGTTCCAGGGAGATCACCTCGGCCGGCTTGACCCTGCGGCGATAGAGCCTTTCCAGCCTGTTCACCTGGTTCGGCTTGAGTCCTGTCAGGTTGCCGTGCACTCCTTTGATGGCGCTCCTCCCGTCTGTTTCAGTTGATTAGTTACATTCCGATGATGTTGTAGCCGTTGTCGACGAAGTGTATCTCGCCGGTCACCCCGCTGGAGAGCGGGCTGCCGAGGTACAGGGCGGCGTTCGCCACCTCTTCCTGGGTGATGTTGCGCCGCAGCGGCGCCTTGCCCGCCACGTGCCCCGCGATCTGTCCGAAACCGCCTATGCCCGCCGAGGCGAGCGTCCGCAAAGGTCCTGCCGATATGGCGTTGACCCTGGTCCCCTCGGGCCCCATCGCTTCGGCCAGGTAACGCACGCTTGCCTCGAGGGCGGCCTTCGCCACGCCCATCACATTGTAGTTCGGGAACACCTTTTGCGCACCGAGATAGGTCATGGCGATGATGCTGCCGTTACGCCCCTGCATGAGCGGGGCCGCCTCCTTCGCCATGGCGATGAGCGAGTAGGCGCTGATGTCGAGTGCGGTGGCGAACCCTTCGCGGGTGGTATTCAGGAACGACCCCTTCAACTCCTCCTTGTTGGCGAAGGCGACGGAATGGACCAATATGTCGAGCCCACCCCACGCTTTACCGACCTCGCCGAAGAGCCGGGAGAGGTCCTCGTCGCTTCTCACGTCACAGGGAAGGATGAGACCTGCGCCGATGCTTTCCCCCAGCGGGATCACCCGCTTGCCGACCGCTTCGCCGGCGTAGGCCAGGGCCACCTCGGCCCCCTCGCGGCGATACGCCTCGGCGACGGCCCAGGCGATGCTTTTATCGTTCGCCACTCCGAATATGAGTGCTTTTTTCCCTTCCAGTAAACCCATCCGGTATTCCCCCTCCATCGAGGCGGCAGATTAATATCCTCTACTCTGCCGGCCGACGTATAGCGGGACATAATAATGAAAAATGAACCCCTTGGCAAGCACTCATCTAGAGAGAGCCCGAAAGGTTATTCGGTCACAGGGGGGGGTAGATCGGTTTCTCCGGCTCGTCCGCCGTCATCGCAGCGCGGTTTTTCAGGCTCTGCTCGATGGCCGCCAGCCGCTTGTCCATCTCCTCTACGAGCAAGAGGGTGCGATCCACTCTCCCCTTGATGTTGAAGATCACGAAGGGGAGTATGAACCAGATCACGGTCAGGAAAAATCCGATGATCGAGAGCATCATCATGAAGCCGCCGAAGATTTCCATACCCCCTCCGTGGCTCATGACGCTACCGGGCTTGCCTGCGCCTGTTCCAGCGCCCTTGCCAGCTGGTCGGGGCAGGAGGTATCCCCCTGGCAGGCTATCCCCTTCAGCCGGCTGATCGCCTCTGCCACGGCCATGCCGCGCACCAGCGCAGCAACGGCCTGGGTGTTCCCGGCGCAGCCGTCGACGAATTTCGTCTCGGTGATCACGCCGTCCTCGATCTCTATCTCGATACGGGAGGCGCAGCTCCCCAGGGTCTCGTAGCTGACTTTCATGCTGGTTTCTCCTTTGGTCATTCTATTTTGCAGCGACACTCGCCGTGCCGACAGCGGGACTGCGACACGTTGGCGGCATCGGCCCATATATCGTGAAGCGGGGGAAAAGTCAATCGGAGAGAGAAAGCGCCTCGGCGACGGTGAGCCGTTCCGGGCCGGGGAAAGAGCGCAGGTAAAGGGCGTTGATGGCGGCGAGCATGGTGTTGAGGCGCTCGAGGTCGATGACGGCGCTGCCGGGGATGCTCTCTAGCTCCCGGAAGTTCTCCGGGCAGAAATCGATGCGGCTTTCGCCGTCGGACTGCAAGAGAAGCGGCAAACCGTGGGTGCGGCAGATGACCGGTCGTGCCTGGTAGAGAAGGCAGAGCCCGTCGTGCAGCAGCGGGCAGGCGCCTTCGAAAGCGGCGTGGGCGGCTTTGTCGCGGATCAGCGCCGCTTCCTCGTCGGGCAGGGCGCGCAGCGCTTCCCTGAGGGCCGCCGCCTCGACCGCGAAGACGCTGAGGTGCCGGCAGCAGGCGTCGCATCCGGCGTGGCATGAGATGTGCGAGGCGAAACCGAGGGCGGTGCGGTTGCAGAGTTCCTCGATCCGGCTCAACAGGGCGAGGTAGTTTTCCAGTCCCTGCATCGTCAGTCGGCGCCGCGCAGGCTCTTGCTGAACTCTTCCATGAGCTGTTTGTTCAGGTAGAAGTAGGGCTTTTCGATGGTGCCGCTGAAACCGAAGGTTTGGAAGTCCATCATGACGGGGTCGTCGGTCCGGCCGCTCGATACGTACCCCTTGGCGCCCGGGTCGATCTCCAGAAGGCGCCTCATCGCCTCCTGGCCCCCCATCCCGCCGGGGATGTTCAGGTCCAGGATCACGGCGGCGAAGGGGTGGCCGGCGGCGTGCCGCTCACGGTACAGTTCGACCGCCTGGGAGCCGTCGTTGGCGAATTCGACCTCGAAGCCGTACCTCTTCAGCGTTTCGCCCGCGACGAAGCGCACCATCTCGTCGTCGTCCATGACAAGTACTTTCGCAGCGGTATGCGGAGTGTCATTTAACATAAGAACTTACCCTAGTTACAAGGTTGTGAAGCTAAAGAAGACGTGATATTAATCTATAGCCGGTATGACCCATACTGGCAAGCGTCTTTTTTCATGTGAGAGAAATTTCCCGGGAGTATGCGATGGCCAAGGTTAAATCGCCGGTTACGGCTGCTGTCAGGGTGCTGCGGACGGCAGGGGTCGCCTTCGGCGAACACCCGTACCAGTACGAGGAGAAGGGGGGCACCGCCGTCTCGGCGCGCGAACTCGGCGTGGATGAAAAGAGCGTCATCAAGACGCTGGTCATGGAGGACGACCGGAAGAACCCCCTGGTGGTGCTGATGCACGGCCACCTGCAGGTCTCGACCAAGGAACTCGCCCGCGTCATCGGGGTCAAGTCCGTCTCCCCCTGCACCCCGGACACGGCGAACCGGCACTCGGGCTACATGGTGGGGGGGACCTCTCCCTTCGGCACCAGGAAGCAGATGCCCGTGTACCTTGAGGAGACCATCCTGGAACTCCCGCTCATCTACATAAACGGCGGCAGCCGCGGCTTCCTGGTCTCTATGCCGCCGAGCGAGCTGGTGCGGGCGCTGAAACCCGTGCTCGTCAGGGTGGGGATCTGACCGCCATGAGTGCCGATCTCTGCGGAAAATTCCAGCAGGCGGCGCAGGCGCTCTCCCGCGCCCAGGCGCTGGTGGTGACGGCCGGGGCGGGGATGGGGGTGGATTCCGGCCTTCCCGACTTCCGCGGCGATACGGGCTTCTGGCGGGCCTATCCCCTCTACGAAAGGCTCGGCATCAGCTTCGTCGACGCGGCCAACCCGGAACATTTCGAGCACGATCCCGCCTTCGGCTGGGGCTTCTACGGCCATCGCACCAACCTGTACCGGGAAACCGTTCCGCACCGCGGCTTCCACATCCTGCTCGACTGGATCGCGCGCTACCACTTCGACTACTTCGTGGCCACCTCCAACGTCGACGGCCAGTTCCAGAAGGCGGGGTTCCCCGAGTGGCGGATCCTCGAGTTCCACGGCTCCATCCACCACCTGCAGTGCACCGGCCCCTGCTCCAACCGGATCTGGGACAACGGCGAGACCTTCCGCATCGACCACGAGACCATGCGCTCCGACAACGTCCCCGTCTGCCCCGACTGCGGCGCGGCCGCCCGCCCCAACATCCTCATGTTCGGCGATTACAGCTGGGTCTCCGACCGCACCAACCGGCAGCAGGAGCGGTTCCGGCAGTTCCTGGCGCGCCACTTAGGCCGGCGCGTCGTCGTCGTGGAAATGGGCGCCGGGACCGCCATCCCGACGGTGCGTGCCGCGAGCGAGCGGATCGGCGCACACTCCCCGGCAAGGGTGATCAGGATCAACCCCCGCGAGCCGCAGATCTCCCCGCCCCATATCTCCCTTCCCTGCAACGCGCTGGAAGGGGTGCAGGGGATAGAGGACAACCTGTAACCTCCGCGATTTCCGCCTCTTTTTCCCGTGAAAAACCCCTTGCCTTTTCAATCCCTTGTTGCTAATATGCACATTTTTTAGGCAGACAAGGAATCAACGGCATATGCGAAAAACGGTGGCCATCGGCCCCCTTGAACTGAAAAACCGTCTCTTTCTGGCGCCCATGGCCGGAATCACCAACCTCCCGATGCGACTCATCGCCCGCGACGCGGGGGCCTCGCTCACCTTCACCGAGATGGTGAGCGTCAACGGACTTACCAGGGAAGGACGCAAGAGTTTCGATCTGCTCAAGACCACCCCCGAGGACCGCCCCATCGGGATGCAGCTCTTCGGCGACGAGCCGGAGATGCTCGCCGAGGCCGCGAAGCTGGTCGAGGAGTACGGCGATCTGATCGACATAAACATGGGATGCCCCGTGAAGAAGGTGGTCGGGACCGGCGCCGGCAGCGCGCTCATGAAGGACCCGCTCAAGGTAGGGCGCATCATCAGGAGCGTCAGGAGCGCCACGAGGCTCCCACTCACCGTCAAGATCCGCACCGGCTGGGTCTGCGGCGACGACACCTTCCTGGAGGTCGGGAGAATCGCCCAGGAGGAGGGGTGCGACGCGGTGACCCTGCACCCGAGAAGCCGGGCCCAGATGTTCGAGGGGAAGGCGAACTGGTCCAAGATCGGCGAGTTGAAAAGCGTGTTGAACATACCCGTGATTGGCAGCGGCGACCTGTTCGGCGCGGACGACGCCGTCCGCATGCTGCAGGAGACCGGCTGCGACGCGGTCATGGTGGCCCGCGGCGCGATGGGGAACCCCTGGATCTTCCGGGAGTCCCTCTCCCTGCTGGCGGGCGAAGAGCCTGCACCGCCCACCGTCTCGGAGCGACTGACGGTGGCCCGCAGGCACCTGGAGCTGTTCACGGAGTTCGAAGGGGGCAGGGTGGCCCTCATGGAGATGCGCAAGCACCTCTCCTGGTACTCCAAGGGACTTCCGGGGGGAGCCCAGTTCCGGGCGACGGTGAACCGGATCGAAGACGCCACCGAGCTTGTCGTGGCCATGGAGGAATTCTTTAATGACTGACCGGCTGGAGAGCTATTACGCGAATGTTGTCGACAGCGTAGGCGACGGGGTCATTGTCCTCGACAACACGGGAGCGGTCACCCTGGTAAACCCCGCCGCCGAGGAGCTTGCCGGGGTCTCCCGGCGCCAGGCGATGGGGGTGCCGTTCCGCGAGATATTCAAGGGTGAGGGCCCCCTGAACGACATGGTCGCCAAGACGGTCGAAACGGGGATGTCGGTCTCCGACCACGAAAACATCGTGCTCAAGCGCGGCGGCAGGATCGTCCCCGTCGGCGCCAGCACTTCGCCTCTTTTGAGTTCCAGCGGGGAGAGGACCGGCACCATAGTGCTCCTGAGGGACCTGACCAACGTGCGGGAACTCGAGTGCGCCGTGCGCCAGGCGGACCGGCTCTCATCGCTGGGGGCGCTGGCGGCGGGCCTGGCCCATGAGATCAAGAACCCTCTCGGCGGCATCAAGGGGGCGGCCCAGCTCCTGGAGCGGGAGTTCCCCGAGAACGAGGAACTGCGCGAGTACGTCAGGGTCATGCTCAAGGAAGTGCAGCGGGTCAACCTGATCGTCGAGGAGCTGCTGGCGCTGGCGGCGCCGGGGCGGCTCAAGCTCGGCAAGGTGAACCTGCACCGTGTCCTCTCCGACATCCTCCTTTTGCAGAAAAACGCCAGCGAAGGGGTGGACATCTACCTGCAGCAGTACTTCGACCCGAGCATCCCGCCGATACTGGGGGACGAGTCGCTCCTCACCCAGCTTTTCCTGAACCTGATCAAGAACGCGATGGAGGCGGTCGGCACGGGAGGGGTGGTGAAGGTGACCAGCCGCGTCATGTCCGACTACAGCATGACCCAGAAAGGCGAACGGCGCGCCCGCATGGTCGCCATAGACATCTCCGACAGCGGTCCCGGCATTCCGGACGATGTCCTGGAGAACATGTTCATGCCGTTTTTCACCACCAAATCCCAGGGGACCGGTCTCGGTCTGGCGATCTGCCAGAAGATCGTCTCGGAACATCGCGGCATGATCCGGGTCGATTCCGATCCCGCGCGCGGCACCGTCTTCACCGTGATGCTGCCGCTTATTCAATAAAACCGTTCTACGTTCTACGTTCTATGTTCTACGTTCCATGTTCGAAACGTTAACTGCCACGGTCTCACAGGAACCACGTTCAACGGCGAGCGCGGAAAAATTTAACAGGGTCTTTCGTGATCAACATTGAACGTTGAACATTGAACCCTGAACGTTGAATGCGGTTTCGAGGAGTTTCTCATGTCGATCAACAACATACTTGTGGCGGATGACGAAGAGAGCATGCGCTGGGTCCTTTCCAAGGCCCTGAAGAAAAAAGGCTTCAACGTGGACCTCGCCCGCGACGGTAACGAGGCGCTCAAGCTGATCAGGGAGAATGTCTACGACCTTGCCCTGCTCGACATCAAGATGCCGGGGGTGAGCGGTCTGGAACTGCTGGATCGCGTCAAGGAGGAACGGAGCGATCTCCTGGTGGTGATCATGACCGCCGAGGCGAGCATGAAGAACGCTGTCGAGGCGATGAAGCGCGGCGCCTACGACTACCTGACCAAGCCGTTCGATCTCGGCGTCATCGACGCGGTGGTCGAGAAGGTGAGCCGGGCGCGCGAGATGACCTCGCAGGTCTCCCTCCTGAAGGAGGAGCTGAAGGATCGATACCAGCTGGAGAAGACCATCATCGGGAACTCCCCCGCCATGAGGGAGGTCTACAAGACCATCGGCAAGGTGGCTCCCAGCGACGTGACGGTGCTGGTGCAGGGGGAATCGGGGACCGGCAAGGAGCTGATAGCCCGCGCCATCCATTACAACTCGAAGCGGCTCGGCAAGCCGTTTGTTCCGCTCAACTGCGCCGCCATCCCTAAGGAGCTTCTGGAGAGCGAACTCTTCGGCTTCGAGAAGGGGGCCTTCACCGGAGCCACGGAGCGCAAACTCGGTAAGTTCGAGCAGGCAAACGGCGGCACCATCTTCCTGGACGAGATAGGGGACATGCCGATCGACCTGCAGGCGAAGATCCTCAGGGTGCTGCAGGAGCGCGAGATAACCAGGACGGGCGGCAACCAGAGCATAGCCGTGGACGTCAGGGTGGTGGCCGCCACCAACCAGGACCTGGAGGAGAGCGTACGCAAGAAGCTCTTCAGGGAGGACCTGTACTACAGGCTGAACGTCATCCCAATCCAGCTCGTCCCGCTGCGCGAAAGGTCGGAGGACGTGCCGCTCCTGGTGCAATACTTCATGACCAAGATCTGCGCCGAGCTGGAGGTGCCGCTGAAGCGCTGTTCCCCCGAGGCGCTGAAGCTCCTGGCCGGCTACGGCTGGCCCGGGAACATCCGCGAGCTTGAGAACACCATCAAGAGGGCGGTGATCCTGTCCCCCGACCCGCTGCTGGTCGCCTCCGATTTCCCCGGGTTGAGAAGCCGTAACGGCGAAGGGAAGGGCGAGGAACTTTCGCTGGAGGGGATCGTCGATCTGAAGCTGCGCGGTTGTTTCAGCAACATGGAAAAGATGGAGAGCGGCGACGTTCACGCCATGGTGCTGGAGCAGGTGGAGAGGCCGCTGATCCGGTTCGTGCTGGAGAAGACCCGCGGCAACCAGGTGCGCGCCGCCGAGATCCTCGGCATCAACAGGAACACGCTCAGGAAGAAGATCACCGAACTCGGGATCGAGCTGCGCAAGGAGTAGAAAAACAGATTAAGACAAAGAATTAAGACAAAGAGTTGGACCCTTTAGTCTTTAGCTCAATCTAGTCTTAGTCTTAATCTTAATCTTAATCTTTAAGGGGGTCAGGATGACACTGATGGAGAGATTTTTTCTGGAGAGAGAAAGCGCGCAGCTCGTGGTGGTCGACGTTCAGGACAGGCTCTGCCGGGCCATGGACGAGAAGGTGCTGGAGAAGCTGACCGGCAACATCTCCATCCTTCTCGATACCGCCGCCGAACTCGGCATTCCGGCGCTGGCGACCGAGCAGTACGTGAAGGGGCTTGGCGAGACTCTGCCTGTCCTGAAGGGAAAGCTGCCGGCGGCGAGCCTGGAAAAGATGACCTTCAGCTGCTGCGGGGGTGAGGGTTTCCTGGAGGCGCTGGAGAAAAACGGCAGGAGGCAGGTGATCCTGGTCGGGATGGAAACGCACGTATGCGTGCTGCAGACCGCGCTGGAGCTTCTCTCCCGCGGCTTCGTGGTGCACCTCGTCTGCGATGCGGTGATGAGCAGGCGCAAGCAGAACTGGGAAATCGCGCTGACCACCCTCACAGCGGCGGGCGCCGTGATGACCTCCACGGAATCGGTGCTCTTCCAGCTCCTGCGCGTGGCGGGGACCGAGGAGTTTAAGAAGCTCTCCAAGCTTGTGAGGTAGTGTTCCTGACGCTGTCGATGTAGCGGGAGATCTGCTCCCTTGCCTCATCCGAGAGCGCAATGAACTCGATCCCGAACCCTTCCGGGAGGTCCGATTTCCTGCGGTGCCTGGTGATGTTGAGCCAGGCGACGCGCCCCCTGGTCTGGATGATGGACCCTACCGGCTCGGGGAGCGCGAAGATCAGGTCGATCTGGCTTCCCTTTTCCACCTCGACGTCCGCCACGAGGTAAAGGCCGTTTTGACTGAGGTTTTCTGCGAACCCGGAGAGGGTGATGTTGAAGGCGCGGAACTTCACGTTGAAACGGCAGTTCACCCTCAGTTCGCGGCGGTCGATGGCGGGGAGCAGCTTGCGCGCCGTTTCCAGGAACACCAGGCGGTCCAGCGGCTTGGTGATGAAATCGTCGCAGCCTGCCTCGAGGCAGAGCTGGCGGTCGGCCTCCTTTCCCTCGGAGGTGATAAGGACCACCGGGCATGACAGCCGGGGGTCTTTTTTTATGGCCCGGCAGGCATCCGCGCCGCCCATCACCGGCATATGCAGGTCCATGAAGACCAGGTCGGGGCGCTCGGCCTGGCAGATATCCAGCGCCTCCTTCCCGTCGCGAGCCAGCAGGATGTTGACCGCGGAGAGCTGCAGGTAGCTTCTCTCCAGTTCCAGGAACATGTTCACGTCGTCTACCAGCAGGACCTTTTTTGCCACATTGCGCTCCTTTACAACGGTACCTGACTAGCGAGGATCTTCCGCTATCAAAATTTCCCCTCCCCTTCAAGGGGAGGGACCGCTACTCTTAACTACCCCTTCTTCGCCAGCGTCTTGGCGATCACGTCATGGTTCAGCCAGAAAATCGGCGCCTTCGGAGCCCACGAGGAATCGAACATCAGCTTGCCTACTCCCTGGAAGACCCCCCTGGAGAGGACGGCGCAGATGATCTCCTTGGGGTCGGCGTTCATGCCGATCAGCTCCGCGGAGGTGTTCAGCATGTACTCCTGCTGCTCCGGGTTGTTGTGCTGCGGCCAGCTGTCGAAGTCGCGGGTGCTGGTGATCAGTTCGGAGGTGAGGTAGGTGTTGGCCAACTCGAGCAGGGAGTCGATGGTCGCCCCTTCGCGCAGCATCCCCTGGCACTCCTTGACGATGCTCCGCTCACCCTCGGTCCTGAGGGCGCCGAGAAGCGGGTAGAGGGAGTTTTCCACGCCGAGGAAGAGGGCGCTGGAGTTGGTCAGGATCTCCGGGCAGTTGTAGACGGTGGCCTTGATCCCCTTCTCCCACGCGGCGATGGCGATGTCTTCCAGGCGGATCTTGGCCCACCCCTGGAGGTACGGGGTGTAGGACTGCCAGGTGCTGACGCCGTTGATGAGGACCGCGGTGCCGTGGTAACCGTAGGCGGCGTAGCGGACGGAGAGCTTGTCGCGCAGTCCCGCCGTCGCCTCGATCAGGTAGCCGTAGGTGTCGGCGGTCACTTCGTTGAAGCTCGTGTCGCAGAGCCTCCCCATGTCGGAGTTCCAGAAGGCCTCGGAGGAGAGGAAGCGGTCGCCCTGCCCCTTGAAGAGCTTGTTGAGGATCGGCATGAAGACGCGGGCGCGCGGGATGCCGCCGGCCATGGTATGCACCACCAGCAGGTTGCACGATGCGGGGAGGACCTTCTCCAGCTCGGTCACGACGGCGGCGAGGTTTGCCTTGAACCGCTCTGTGCCGCGCTGTTTGGAGAATTCGATCTGGGCCGGATCCAGTTTGACCGAAGCCCAATCGTCGGGCTTCACGCCCTTGAACCTGTCCACCGGGGTGATGCCGTCTTCGCCCGGCTCCATGTCGAAACCGGCCTCCAGCGGTATGTTGATGATCTTGCCCCCGAGCCCTTCCTCGGCCGTGGCGAGTTCCTCTTCGGTCAGCGCGCGGAGGTTCCCTTCGGAGTCGCGCCTGCCGACGGTGCTGCCGATGATGGTCATCCCCTTGGCCTTAGCCTCGTCCACGATGCCGTTGGCGTAGCCGCGGCCGAACAGCTCGCCGCAGAGAAAAAGTACGTCCCCTTCCTTGAATCCTGCAGTAGCAGGGATTTCCTGCATGGCATTGTATCTGCTCATCTAGTTTCCTTTCCTTTTGGTTTTATAGCCTCCTCAAGCGGAGGAGGTAGGGTGGGGGAGTTCGGGGAAGATGCTAATACTCGTCCCTGGGACTCAGGTTTTCGAACCTGGTGAACTCGCCGCGGAAGAGGAGGTGGACGACCCCGGTCGGACCGCTCCTGTGTTTGCCGATGATGACTTCGGCCTTTCCCTTCAGGTCGGCGTTGTCCTTGTCGTAGACCTCTTCGCGGAAGACGAACATGATGATGTCGGCGTCCTGCTCGATGGCCCCCGATTCCCTGAGGTCGCTCATCATCGGGCGCTTGTCGGTCCGCTGTTCGAGGCCACGGTTCAACTGCGAGAGCGCCACAACCGGGATCCCCAGTTCCTTGGCGAGCGCCTTCAACGAGCGGGAGATCTCGGAGATCTCCTGCTGGCGGGATTCAGGGTTGGCCCCCCCGCGCATGAGCTGCAGGTAGTCGATCACGACGATCCCGATGTCGTGCTCCGCCTTGAGGCGTCTCGCCTTGGAGCGGAGTTCCATGACGGTGATGGACGGCGTGTCGTCGATGAAGATCTTGGCGTCGTGCAGCTGGCCCGCGCCCTTGGTCAGCTTGGGCCAGTCGTTTTCCTGCAGATGCCCGGAGCGGAGACGGGTCAGGTCGACCCTGGAAACGGAGCAAAGAAGCCTCTCCACCAGCTGCTCTTTCGGCATCTCCAGCGAGAATATGGCGGCGGGACAACTCTTCCCCGCCTCGATCGCCGCGTACTGGGCGACGTTGAGGGCGAAGGTGGTCTTTCCCATCGCCGGGCGTCCCGCGATGATGACCAGGTCGCCGGCGTGGAAACCGGCGGTCAGCTTGTCGAGGTCCGTGTAGCCGGACGGCACACCGGTGACGAGTTCCTTCTTCTCGTAAAGGAGTTCGATGTTCTTGATGGTGTCCTTCAGGATGTCGCTGACCTTGTAGTAGGAGGGGCGCAGCTTGTTCTCGCCTATCTCGAAGATGACCTTCTGCGCCGAGTCGAGCAGTTCCTCGACTTCCACCTTGTCCTCGAACCCACGGCTCACGATGTCCGTCGCCGCGGAGATCAGCTTCCTGGTGATGAACTTCTCTTTGACGATCTTGCAGTAGTAGGAGATGTTCGCGGCCATCGGGACGAAGTCGACCAGCGTGGCGAGATAGGCGCCGCCTCCCACCTCTTCCAGTTCCCCCTTCTTGCGCAGGATGGTGGTCATGGTGATCAGGTCGCACGGCTCCCCGCGCTCGTTCAGATCGATCATGGAGCGCAGGATCTTCCTGTGGCTCTCCCGGTACATGTCCTCCGGGGTGAGGATCTCGAGCACGCGGTTGATCGCCTCGTTATCGACGAGGATGCCGCCCAGGATGGACATCTCCGCTTCCAGGCTCTGCGGGGGCAACTTTCTCATGTCCGTCTGGTTCATTCAAAACCTTCTCAAGGGGGAAATCGCAGCAGCGTTAGCCGTCGAATACTACCCGTAACCGGCTCGCCGGTCAACAAATTTGGAGTCCTTGCGCTGCTGCTTTTAAACCCCGCACTCCTTCAGGAACGCGAGCGACTTGAGTTCCCGGTCCAGGTGGAGGTCTATCGCCGGGTTCAGGAGGAGGTCCGCCTCCCTCAGCAGCTGTTCGGGGAAGACGATGGCGCCGAAGCGGCCGGTCTGCATCGCCCTGGTCAAAAGCTGCGCCGTCTCCACCGAAATCCCACGGACCTGCAGGTCGGGCTGGTAACCTAGTATCTTCAGGAGGTTGACTGCGAAGAAACGGCGGTCGGAAGGGGATGGGGGGGCCTGGTCGAGCCTTTCCAGGTAGCGGTAGAGCAGCCGAAACAGGCGTGGGTTCGGCTCTTCGTCAGGGGTGAGCCGCTCGACCAGTTCGCAGGCGTAAGCCGCGCAGCCGATCTTGTCGAGTTCGCCGCGGATCCCGGGAAAGACGCTGACGATGTCGGCGCAGCAGAGGGTGGGGAGTCCCTTCCCCGCCTGCAGCTGCAGCTTCAGGTGCGCAAACGGCTCCAGCGCGCCGCCGAAACGCTTGCGGCTCCGTTTTGCCCCATGGGCCACCCCCTGCAGCTTTCCGTGCTCCAGCGTGAAAAGGGAGACTATCCTGTCCGCCTCCCCGTAGTCGGTAACGCGCAGCACTACAGCTTGCGCCTCGGTCTTTTTCATCGGTCGAAATTAGCACCTGGCGGGAGGGTAAGTCAACGGCAATACCGCACCTGGCGCCATTGCATCGGTAGTGAACCTCCCTCCCCTTCAAGGGGAGGGTCGGGGTCACTGCCATTAAGTTAAGGAACTTGAACCCCTATCTGTCTTGACAAAGCGGTCCCCGCCCCCGGAGGGGGAGGGTCAGGGAGGGGGAAGTCTGCCGCTTCTTTGCTGAAGCCGCATGTCTTCCCCCCTCCCAACCTCCCCCCGCTGGGGGGAGGAGTAAGTGGTCAGTAGTGGGTAAAGCTCTTAACTTAACGGCAGTGAGGGTCGGGGTGGGGATGGGGGAAGGGACTTCTGGTGATCATTGACGCTTCGGTGGGTCGATCCTGTGCATCAGCAACCCGAGGTACCGGTTCAGCGGGTGGCTCCTTGGCAGCGACTTGATCGGCCGGTCATTGCGTGTGCCGCACCTGGTCAACTCGGTCAGGAACTCTTCGCCCCCGCCGAGCTGCACTCCCTTGCGCAGCGTGTCGAGTCCCCTCTCCTTGGCGCCGGCCAGGATCTGCACACGGCCGACGTTGAGTAGGATGCGGAGATTTTCCGGATCTCTTTGCAGGGCCGTCTCGGCGAGCGCCTGCGCCGCTTGGCTGTCCCCGCTGCTTTTGACGAGGCAGAAGGCGTAGTCCGAAGAGGTCTCTGCGCTCTCCTCGAGGGTCAGGGCCTGCTGGAAACAGCATCTTGCGAGGAAATAAAGATGCCGGTTCACCGCTTCCAGTCCCTTTTGGCGCAGCTCTGCTGCGTCGGCGCCGGGCTGGATCCGGTCCGCCTTCTCGAGCACCATGAAGCTCGTGGGGGGAGAGGCGTCGGGATTCTCCTCGCGGTGCGACTCGACGAAGCATCCCGGCAGCTCCGGGAAATAGATATCCCCCTGGTAGCTGCCGTGGACGATGGTGAGGTAGATCCTCTGGCAGATGGGGAGCGCCTCGCGGAAAATCTCCTCGCCGCCGCAGATGAAGATCTCCTCGTCCCCCTCGACGGCGGCGATCCCCTCCCGCAGCGAGCGGGCCACCTGGCACCCCTCGATCTTCGAGAGCGTTCTGGTCAGGACGATGTTCTTTCGTCCTTCGAGGGGGTGGCCGATCGACTGGTAGGTCTTTCTCCCCATGAGCACGGCGTGTCCCATGGTGATTGATTTGAAGCGGGCGAGGTCGGCGGGGATGTTCCAGGGAAGCCTGCCGTTCGCGCCGATAACCCTGTCTTCCGACATGGCCGCTATTATGGAGATGATCATATGATCCTCCTCTCCTGATCTTACCGCAGCGTCACCACCGTCACGCCGTCGCCGCCTTCGAACCTCTCGCCGGTCCTGAACGAGGCGACCAGCGGATGGCCGTTCAGGTAGCCCCGCACACCCTTCATCAACGCGCCGGTCCCCTTGCCGTGCACGATCCGGAGTTCCAGGATCTGCTCGAGCGACGCGTGGTTCAGGAACGGCTCCAGTTCGCCGATAGCCTCCTCCACCCGCATGCCGAGGAGGTTGATGCTGGAGGCGGGCTCCGCGTGCTCCTCTTCCTGCTGCTTGGCGCGCTGCTTCCTGACCCTCTTGGGTTCCTTTCCCTTGGGCATTAGCAGCGCCGAGGTCGGAACGTCCATCTCCATGCTGCCGGCGCGCACACGGACCCGGTCGCCGCGCGGATCGACGGAGAGGATGGTGGCGTCGCAGTTGAGCGGCTTCACGAACAGCACCTTTCCCACGGCGATCAGGTCGGCCGACGCCTCCTCCTCGGGGTGCAGCTCGGCCAGCTCCTGCTCGACCCTCGCCGCCTCCTGGTCCAGCCTCGCCTTCGCCTCCCGGGCCTTCTCGCGCTTCGCCTCGTCGATCAGGGCGGCAACTTCGCGTCGCGCCTTGCCGACGATCTGCTGTACCTCCAGAAGGCCCTTTTCCCGCGCCTCCTTGACCAGCTGGCTCGCCTCGTCGCGTCGTGAGGCCAGATCCCGTTCGCCGCGCGCCAGTTTCTCCTCGCGCTCTGCCAGGTCTTCGAGGGTGGTGTCCAACTGCTCGCGCTTCTCCTTCAGGTCGCGCAAGAGGGCGTGGAAATCCGCCTCCATGGTGCCGATCATCCCCCTGGCGAAGCGGACCACCCGCTCGGGGAGACCGTAACGGCTGGCGATCTCCAGCGCGTGCGACTCGCCCGGCTCCCCTACCACGAGGCGGTAGAGCGGGGCCAGCTTCTGCCGGTCGAACGCCATGGCCGCGTTCACCATACCCGGTTCCCTCTGGACGAAACCGATGATCTCCGTGAGGTGGGTGGTCGCGACCACCAGCGCCCCTTTCCCCTGGAGCTCCTTCAGGACGGCGCAGGCGATGGCCGCGCCCTGGCCCGGCTCGGTACCGGTCCCGAGTTCGTCCAGGAGCACCAGCGCGCCGTGGTCGGCGCGCTCGATGATGTTCGAAATCTTCGAGATGTGCGCGGAGAAGGTGGAAAGGCTCTCCTCTATCGACTGCTCGTCCCCTATGTCGACCAGGATGCTGGAAACAAACGGCAGCACCGAGCCGGGGTCGGCGGGAACCGGCATGCCGGAAAGCGCCATTACCCCCAGAAGTCCCGCGGTCTTGATGGCAATGGTCTTTCCGCCCGTGTTGGGGCCGGTCACCACCATGACGCTGTTTTCCGCCGCGAGTTCCAGGTCCAGAGGCACCACGTCCTTTCCCATCAGGGTCAGGATCGGGTGGCGTGCCGACTTGAGCGAGATGGTCGGGGGATGGGAGATGGCCGGCGTCTCGCACTTCAGGCGATCGCTAAGCCGCGCGATGCAGTTCAGGACGTCCAGGCGCAAAAGCGCCTCGAACTGCTCCTGTATCCTTTCGGCGTCCTCCCTGATCCAGTCGCAGATCTGCCTGACGATCCTGATCTCCTCGGCCCTCTCGTCCGCGACCAGGTTCTCCAGCTCGTTGGCAAGGCCGATGATCTCCAGCGGCTCCATGAACGCGGTCTCGCCGGAGTTGGAGACGTCGTGCACCACCCCGGGGACCATCCCCTTGGAGTCCATCCGGACCGGGATGACCCAGCGCCCCGACCTCTGCGTGATGAAGTCGTCCTGCAGGAAGATGGCCGTGTGCCGTTCGCGCACGATCTCTTCCAGCCTCCGCTTGATCCTGGCGGTGAGCCCCTTCTTGCGGCCGCGGATGTCGGCCAGAAGTCGCGATGCGGTGTCGAGGATCTCCCCCTCCTCGTTGACCGTGTGCTCGAGGGGGTTCAGCAGGTCCGGAAAACCGGTGATGTGGCCCGCTTCCGCCGTGAGGAGCGGGATATCGGTGCGGAAGCTTATCTGGGCCGCGATGGCGCTCATGACCCGCAGGGTAGGGATGAAGAGCTGCAGGTCCCGCGGGGAGAGCACCGCGCCGGTCGGGCGCACCGCCTTTACCTGCGGGGTTATGTCCTCGAAAGGGGCGAGCTTGAGCGAGATGCCGAGGCGGGAGAGCCTTCTGATCTCCTCGACCAGTCCCATGCGGCGTTCCATCTCGTCGCGTTGCGAAAGAGGTGCGATTGAGAGCGCCAGGTCGTGCGAGGCCTCGCAGTGCGCGAAGCTCGCCACCGTCTCCAGTATCCTGTCAAACTCAAGCCGCTTCAGTGTTTCCTTGTCGATCATCTAAAACAACTCCTAAAAACTGCAATTTCACAGAAACCATGCCACCGGGCTGAACAGCCGCTCCAGGAACCGTACCGGCCAGCCGCGCCTTTCATGTTCGTGAAGCATGATGCTCCTGGCGTCCGCCAGGTCCGTTTCCAGCATGTCGGCAACCTGGGCTCCGAAGTCGTAGCTGTCCACCACCACGTTCAGCTCGTAGTTCCTGTGGAAGCTGCGCGGGTCGATATTGGCGGAGCCGACCATGGTCCAGTTCCCGTCTATCAGCAGCACCTTCGCGTGCAGCACGGCCCGGTCCATCTCGAAGATCTCGACGCCGTTTCTCAAAAGCTGCGCGTAATAGGTCCTGCTGACCAGCCGCACCAGGGGAACGTCGCTTTTCTGGGGCAGGAGCAGCCTCACCTGCACGCCGCGACCGGCGGCACGGAGCAGGGACCGGATCACACGCGGACCGGGTATGAAGTACGGGCTCGCTATGGTGACGCTCTCCGAGGCGCCGGCGATGGCGACCCTGAAGGCGCTCCTGATGAAGCTCCGTTCGTGGTGCGGGCCGCCGTTGATGACCATGATCTTGGCGTCTCCGGCAATCTCGGGTGCAACTGCCGGGTCGCAACCCTTGGGAGGGGAGCCGCACTCGGCGGTCCAGGTGTCCTTGAAGAGCCTCAGCAGTTCCAGCCCGACCTCTCCCTCTATCCTCAGCCCCACGTCGCGCCACTCGGTCTGCTTCTTGCCGAACCCCGAGTAGACGTCCGCTATGTTCATCCCGCCGGTAAAGACGCACCAGCCGTCGATCACCACGATCTTCCGGTGGTCCCTCTTGTCGAACCAGCCTATCCCCCGTTTGAAGGGGGGAGGATTGAAGGCGGCGCAGCTGACCCCGCCCTTGGTGAGCCTTTTGAAGAAGGCGGTCGGGGTGTCGAAACAGCCGATGTAGTCGTACAGCAGGTAGACCCGCACCCCGCTGGCGGCCGCGGCGATGAGCGCATCGGCAACCGCGCGGCCGGTATGATCGTCGGCGATGGTGTAAAACTCGACACAGATGCTCGATTGCGCCAGGGGGATTGCTTCCAAAAGTGCCGGGAAAAATTCCGAGCCGAGACGATAGAGAGTTGCGCGGTTTCCCAGGAAAGATACCGCATCCGTGTTCCGTTTGAAGAAGTTGAAGAACTTCGTCGTCTGGAACAGCAACTTCTTCCTTTTTCGGCGCATGATGGTCATGTCGCTCTTACCCTGTGCCTTCCCGGAAAGCGCAGAAGCGCGGAAATAACGTCTCTTAGGCATTACTTCCGCGCTTCAGGTACTACAATCGAGGTGTGGTCACTACACGGAGATGACTTCTTTCACACCGGGGACCTTGTCCTTCAGAGTTCTCTCGATACCCATCTTCAGGGTCATGGTGGACATGGGGCAGTGGCCGCAGGCGCCAACCAGTCGAACCTTGACCACGCCGTCTTCGCCTACTTCAACAAGTTCCACGTCGCCGCCGTCTGCCTGCAGCGCCGGACGGATCTGTTCCAGAACAGCTTTTACTTCTTCAGTCATTTCTCCTCCATTGATCTATGGCGTTTTGAACAACATTGAGTGTATAGGATTTGTGGCATAAATGCAAAAGGATGTGCGCAGGCTACGGCGGCACGTCCTTCTCCCCTCGCCCCCCGGGAGAGGGGAGAAGGACGGGTGAGGGCGGTGCCACGAAGCGAAAACAGCATCACCATGCATTGCAGAGAGGAAGCGCCCTCACCCCGACCCTCTCCCGGAGGGCGAGGGAGGATGGGAAGCCGTGGATCCCGCGTAGAGAGTCCCGCCCCTGCACGTTACTTCCCATGTACCCCAGGTGTGGTGAGCGGGTAGGGGGCCAGCACCTGGTCCAGTTCCTGCTCGGTCAAAATGCCGCGCTCCAGGATCACCTGCCGGATGCTCTTGCCGCTTTTGGCGGATTCCTTCGCCACCTCCGCCGCCGCCGCGTAGCCTATGCTCGGGGCGAGTACCGTCGCCAACCCGACCGACTGGTCCAGGTAGTTGCGGCAACGCTCCTCGTTGGCGCTGATCCCGGCGACGCACAGGTTGCTGAACTGGTGCAGGGCGTTCTTCAGGATCTCCATCGAGAAGAGCGTGTTGAAGGCTATCACCGGCATCATCACGTTCAATTCGAGCTGTCCCGCCTGGGCCGCCAGCGCGACGGTGAGATCCGCCCCTATCACCTGGAAGCAGACCATGGTGGTCATCTCGGGCATCACCGGGTTGACCTTACCCGGCATGATCGAGGAGCCCGGCTGCATCGCCGGCAGGTTTATCTCCCCCAGTCCGGTCCTGGGGCCCGAGGCGAGGAGCCTCAGGTCGTTGGCGATCCGGATCAGGTTGACCGCCGTCCCCTTCAGCGCGGAACTCAGCGCCACGAAGGGGTCCATGTTCTGCATCCTCTCGACCAGGTTCTTGCTCCGGGAGAGATCCTGCCCGGTTTCCCGCGCCAGGTCCCCGACGATGCGGTCGATGAAGGTCTCCTCGGCGTTGAGGCCGGTGCCGACGGCGGTCCCGCCGATCCCCAGTTCACGCAGTCCCGGTAGGGCGCGTTCTATTCCGGCGCGGTTGTTGTCGATGGCGGCGGCGTAGGCGGCGAACTCCTGTCCCAGGCGGATCGGCACCGCGTCCTGCAGGTGGGTGCGTCCCGATTTGAGGATGCCGTCGAACTCAACCGCCTTCTTCCCGAAATTCCCGGCAAGCCCCTGCAGCTCGACGTTCAGCAGGTCGGCTAGTTCCAGGGCGGCGAGCCGGATGGCCGTCGGGAATACGTCGTTGGTCGACTGGGCCATGTTGACGTGGTCGTTGGGGTTGACGCGGGCATACTCCCCCAGCTTCCCCCCCAGGATCTCGACGGCGCGGTTCGCCAGCACCTCGTTCACGTTCATGTTGTGGGAGGTGCCGGCGCCTGCCTGGAACGGGTCCACGACGAACTGGTCGGCGAACCTCCCCGCCAGCGCCTCGTCCGCGGCCTGCACGATGGCGTTAGCCACCTCGGCGCCGAGCCGCCCGGTCGCCAGGTTCGCCTGCGCGGCGCATTTCTTGATCCTGACCGTCGCGCGCACCAGCGCCTGGTGCGGTTTGAGCCCTGAAATGGGAAAGTTGTCCACGGCCCTTTGGGTCTGCGCGCCGTAGTAGGCGCCTTCGGGGACCTGCACCGTTCCCATGGTGTCCTTCTCGGTTCTTGATGCCATATCTGCTCCTTTGAGCGAGAGAAGCACAATCTTCCGCTGACAGATGATCAGAAAGTCCCCCTTTGAAAAAGGGGGATTTGAAGCTGGTGACATTGGCAGCAAATCCCCCCCGCCCCCCTTTTCCAAAGGGGGGAGACTTTACCGCTGCCTGGCGGAAGTTCATCGCTGATCGGGAAATACTTTTATACAGTGAGCTTCTGCCTCAATGCACCAATTGTGACAGTATCAAAAGTTCTGCCACAGTCCTGGTTTCGAATATAGCACATCCCATTGATTCAGGAAGGGCCAAATCGACTTCGTAACGGTCGCCCACAAAGAGAGTCTCGGCCGGCAGGCAGCCGATCTGTTCCAGGATGGCGTTGATGACCATCCTGTCAGGCTTGGGGAGCCAGAAGTCTTCAATGGTGAAAATCCGGTCGAAGAGCCCGGTGACGCCGATCTGCGCCATGATCCTTTCGGAGAGGTCGCGGTTGTTGTTGGTGTAGATGTGCAGCTGGAAGCGTGTCGACAGCAGCCTGAGCAACTCCGGGACGCGCGGGTCCGCCGGTAAACCGTCCGGATGGATCTCGTCCGCGAACCTGCGGTGCATCTCCTTGAGTTCTCCCCCGAGGGTTTCGACGGCGCGGCTGAGGGTCCCGCCCCCTCCGTTCGCCGCACGGGTCTCGGTCAGAAGGAGGTCCGCTTCGGCTGCCGTTATTCCCTTCAACTTCGCGACGTAGCGGCAGGCGCTCTGGTTCACTTCCTCCCCGAGCCGGTCGTCCTGGTACAGCGTGCCGTCCAGGTCGAAGACGATGGCCCGGATCCCTTCCAGGCGCGCCGGAAGCGGTGTCACAGCCCCATTCCCCACTTTCTCATGCAAAGGAGCTGGGGATTCTCCACCCCCTTCGCCTGGATCAGCACCTTGAAGGTGTCGCCCATTCCCCCCTCGGGGAGCATCAGCTTCTTGAGCGCCAGCCTGTGTTTCAGGCTTTCCTGCTCCGTTTTCGCCTGCGCCTCCAGGCGGACCAACTCCTCCATGAGACCTACGCCGAGGAGGAAACGGTACTGCTCGCCGTACCAGACGGTCTTCAGCCCGACGTCCTTTCCCGCTTCCATGAGCTGGCTGAAGTTGATGTGGGTGGTGATGTCCTGTTCCCCGACCAGCTGGTAGGGGTCTTCGCTGGTGCTGTGGCGGTGGTAGCAAAGGAGGGTGCCGTTTTTCCTTTGCGGCGTGTAGAGTTCCTCGGCGAGAAAGCCGTAGTCGATGGTGAGGACGAAACCGCGCTCAAGCGTGGCCGCGGCGGAGGCGATCCACGCCGGCGCGTTGAGGTTGATCTCCCCCCTTTGCCCCGGCATGAGACGCACCTGGAATTTCTGCAGGTACTGGGCCAGTTCCGGGGTCGATGGCGCGGCCAGTCGCTCGCGGAAGCCGTCGGCGTCGGCCGTGACGTATACCTCCTGCAGGCCGTCCTCGGTCATCTCGACGATGTGGACCGGCATGGCGTCGAAGAGCTCGTTGGAGATGACGCAGCCGGTGAACTTCAGGGCGCCCGAGGCGAGTTCCTCCGGGGTGCTCCAGGCGAGGTGCCCCGAGTGGCGGGCAAGACGTGCGGCCTGCACCTCCTTCAGGGAGGGTTCCTTTTCGACGAGACGGTAGGTGAGCGAGCCGTAGGCCGCCTGGCTGAACTGCGAGATGCCGTCCAGGATGTCCAGCGCCAGTTGCCCCCCGCCCGCGCCCGCTTCCGCGATGGTGAAGGAGGAAGGGGAGCCCAGGAGTTCCCAGAACCGGCAGATCTCCCTGGCGATGAGGCGGCCGAAGGATTCGTGCACGTTCATGCTGGTATAGAAATCCCCTTCCGCGCCGACCTTGCGCCCGGCCGAGGTGTAGTACCCCAGGCCCGGTTCGTAAAGCGCCGATTCCATGAAGGAGGCGAAGGTGATGTCTCCGCGGGTGCGGATGCGGTCGAGAATGATCCCGGCGAGTTGTGTGGTTGCGGCGGCGTCTGCCATTGGAAGCCCTCCTGAGGGTTCTTTATATATACGGTATGACGGGTATTGTCAACGCAGAGGGGGGGGAGGGGAGCGGAGGGTTTACCGGGCCGGTTTCTCTTCATACATCCGCGCGGTCCCGGCCACCATGGCGGCCAGTTCCTCGCGCAGTTCCGCCGGTGCCAGCAGTTCCGCATGCGCCCCGTACGAGAGGAGCCAGGAGAGGATCTCCATCTTCCCTCCGGCGCGAAAGGAGAGGATGAGCGAGCCGTCCGCGTCGTCCTTTACCTGCTGCGACACGTGCCAGACGCGGTCCCTGATGGCATGGGCTATTGCGGGGGAGAACCGGATCCGCACCTCCATGGGAGGCTCGGCGACCAGGCCGAAGGCCTGCTCGAGCGCCTGAGACGTGTTGAACCCCTCGGGAATCTCGAAGCGTTCCTTTCCCGGCTGCACACCGCAAATCCGCTCCAGCGCGAAGGTCCGCAGCGCCTGGCGCTGCTGTGCGAACCCGTGCAGGTAGATCCCCCCCTTCTGGAACAGGAGCGTGTACGGATCGACCAGGTAGTCGACCGGCTCGCCCCTGCCGACGGGACGGTAGGAGATGGTGATGCTCTGCTGGTAGAGAAGGGCGTGGCGGATGAGCTGCAGCGACTCGGAGCACCTGCTGTAGTCGCGCTTCCCCTGGAAGAGCGGGTGGGAGACCTGTGCGATGCGCTCCATGTGTGCGGCGAGGCGCGGAGGGAGGACGGAGTTGATCTTTCTGAAGACGCTCTCCATGTCCTCCAGGAAAGGGGTCCCCTTCAGGAAGTCGAGCTGGGAGCGCATGAGCGACAGGGTCATCAGTTCCTGGAGGGTGAAGCTTATCGGCGGGACGTCCTTGAAGCGTGTCAGGAAGCGGTACAGCTTCTCCCCTTCCTGCCACTGCGAGATGAGAGGGTACCCCGCCTCCTGGATGGCGGCGAGGTCCCGGTGTATGGTGCGTTTGTCGACGCCGGTCTCTTCGGCTAGTTCGGCGATGGAGATGCCGTGACGCGCCTCGATCAGGCGGATCACGTCATGCACCCTCCCTGCTTGGGAATATTTCCGAGCGGGGCGGCCTGTTCGTGTCACGGCTGCTCGGGCTGCGCCGGTTGTTTCGGCTTGCGCCTGCGGGGACGCTTGCGTTTCGCCGCGCCCTCGCCGTCGGCCGCACCCGGCTCGCCGGCCGTCTGCTGTACGGCCGGTTTCTCGACGACGCTCTTTTCGGCAGTGGCCTGCTGCTTCTCGCCGCCTGCGTGCTCGCTTCTGGGCTTGTGGGCGGGCTTGCCCCCCCTGCCGGCCGGCTTGGCCCCCCTGTCGCCGGGCCTGCCTCCTCTGCCCAGCGGCTTCGCCTCGACGCGCGGACGGGGAGTCCTCTTGTAGTCCTTGACGAACATGTCGTCCTCGGCCCACTCGGTCGGGATCTTCTGCTTGATGAAATCCTGGATCGGCTCGATGTAGAAGGCGCCGTCCTCGTCGGCCAGCGAGATCGCCATCCCTTCCGCTCCGGCGCGTGCGGTCCTGCCGATGCGGTGCACGTAATCCTCGCAGTCCTGCGGCAGGTCGTAGTTGATGACGTGGGAGACGCCGTCGATGTGGATGCCGCGCGAGGCGACGTCGGTGGCGATCATGATCGGGAGCTCGCCCGCCTTGAAGTCCGCCAGGATCTTCATCCGCTTTCTCTGCTCGACGTCACCCGAGATGACCCTGCAGGGGAAGCTGTTGGCGTTCAGCCGGTCCTGGAGGAACTCCGCTTCGCGCTTGGTGTTCACGAAGATCATGGTCCGCTCCATCCCCATCTTGCGCAGCAAGCCCAGGAGAAGCGGGAACTTCTCCTTGCGGGAGACATGGTAGAGCACCTGCTCCACCCGCTCAGCGGTCATCTGCTCGGGGGTCACCGAGACCTTTTCCGGCATGTTCATGAACTCGTAGGCGAGTTCCATGACCCGGGTGTTCAGGGTCGCCGAGAAGAGCATGTTCTGCCTCTTGTCGTAGTTCGGGAGCTTCCTCAGGATGAAACGGAGGTCGGCGATGAACCCCATGTCGAACATCCGGTCCGCCTCGTCGATCACCAGCGCCTCGACGTCCTTCAGGGAGTAGACCTTCTGCTTCAGGTAGTCGATCAGGCGCCCGGGAGTTCCGATCACGATGTCGGCCCCGGCCTTCAGCGCGTCGCGCTGCTTCATGTAGTCGACGCCGCCGTAGATCGCCTGGATGTTGAAGCCCGCGTACTTGCCGAGCAACTGGGCGTCCTTTTCGATCTGGACCACCAGTTCACGGGTGGGGGCGAGGATGAGAGCCCGCGGGTGGTGCTCCCCGCCGCTTTTTTCCTGGTTCAAGAGGCGGGTGAAGAGGGAGATGAGGAATGCAGCGGTCTTTCCCGTCCCCGTTTGCGCCTGTCCTGCCACGTCTTTTCCGGAAAGCGCCAGCGGGAGCGCCTTCGCCTGTATCGGCGTGCAGGCTGTGAAACCGGTCTCCGCGATCCCCTTGAGGACGCACTCCGGAATGGGTAATTCTGAAAATTTCATGGTGTTTGGTTTTCCTTTTTTGCCTTATTTCAAGAGGATATAATTAGCACGTTGTTCGAAAAATGGCAATGGAAAGCATGAGCATTAGGGAAAGTCGGCGAAAAAGAGCCCGTGGAAGCCGGTAGCTCGGCGCGGGTGGGGCGAGGTGGTTCGGGGGGCTGCTCGTGCAATCTGAAAGCGAGGCATGACTTTTGCTGAAAACAGTAGGCATGCGTTCTGACTCCCGGCGGCGAAGGCTTGCCGTAACCGACGCCAGTACGGCGTGACTGGAATGGTCACGCCGATCACCAGCTGCGATTCTCTTCTCTGGCCAGCCCTCTGCGCCGGGTAGATTTTCCACAGTGAGGATTTAACGGACAAAGGAGGGACGAGGTGGGGATGGGTGAGAAGGGGGAGGGGACGTACAGCGGAAGGCGGTCATTGATCGGCACAATTAATTGCGCTCGATGCCGTATATCTCGTAAAGATTTTTCTCCGGCACCCGATCAGCATACGGAAGTTTCGTAACTTTTGTAATGAACGACTCGTTTGCACGATTGAGCCACTTTAGATTTCAAACTATCAACTCTGAGGTTTTGCCCATGTCTTTCAACAACCAGAAGATCTCCGTCAAGCTCGGTACAGTATTCGGTTTTTTGCTCCTTATCATCGTCTTGATCATCTGCCTGGCCCTGCTCGCCACCAGGAAGGTGCACGATTCGGTCGAAGCGATCGCCAAAGGGAACTACGTCAAGACGGTCAACGCTTCGCAGGCATCGAAGGCGCTCGACGACCTTTCCGCCTCCATCCAGATGCTGGTGCTGCTGAAGGATGAAAGCGCCCTGAAGGATGAGAAACAAAAGGTAGAAGCCGCCAGGGTACGCTACGCGTCGGCCATGAAGAACCTGGAGGCGCTGGAGACCCGGGAGGGGAAAGGGCGCGAGCTGCTGGAAAGTGCCAAAAAGTCGATCATACCCGCCGCACAGGCCAACGACCGCGTGATACAGCTGGCGCTGGAACGGAAACAGGATGAAGCGGTGGCCCTGCTGCTGCATGAGGCGATTCCGCTGACGCAAAAGGTCCATGAAAGCTTCGACGAGCAGGTGAAGTTGCAACAGCTGGGTACCGACGCCGCCTACCTGGAATCGGTAGCCGTGTACGGCAAGGCGAAATGGGTACTGCTCGGCACCGGAGCGGCAGCCGTCATCCTGGGGCTTTTGTCGGTCTTGTACCTGAGCCGCAACTTCGCCACGAGGCTCAATCGCGTGGCGGATACCATGAGCCGGGTGGCCGACGGAGACCTGTCGGTGCAGCTGAGGATTTTCGCCAACGACGAGATAGGTGAATTGGGCAAAAGCATCAACCGCATGCTGGCCTCCACGGTCTCCATGATCGCTTCCATAAAACAGACGGCGACCGAGCTGTCAGCCTCGGCGGACCAGATGTCCGCGGTGAACCAGCAGGTTGCGGCGAATTCGGAGGAGGTGGCGGCACAGACGGGGACCGTCGCCACTGCCAGCGAGGAGATGGCAGCCACCTCGATGGAAATCGCCCAGAACTGCAGCATGGCGGCGGAAAGTTCCCGGCAGGGAAGCAAACTTGCGATAGAGGGCGTTTCCGTGGTGCAGGAGACGGTCGCCGGCATGAACCGGCTCGCCGAAAAGGTGAAGCAGAGCGCCGCCACCGTGGAGAGGCTCGGTACCCGCTCCGAGCAGATCGGGGAGATAATCGGAACCATAGAGGATATCGCGGATCAGACCAACCTTCTCGCCCTCAATGCCGCCATAGAGGCCGCCAGGGCAGGCGACCAGGGGAGGGGCTTTGCGGTTGTGGCGGACGAGGTGCGCGCCCTCGCGGAGCGCACCACCAGGGCGACCAGGGAGATCGGCGAGATGATACGGGCCATTCAGGTTGAAACCAAGGGTGCCGTCACATCCATGCAGGAAGGCGTGCATGAGGTCGAGCGCGGGACAAGCGATGCCGCCAGGTCCGGCGAGGCCCTTAGCAACATCAGCAACCAGATCGACGCCGTCTCCGAGCAGATCAACCAGATAGCGACCGCAGCCGAGCAGCAGATGGCGACCACCAACGAGATCACCGGCAATATCCAGCAGATCACCGAGGTGGTTCAGCTGAGCGCAGGCTCCTCGCACGATTCCGCCGATGCCGCCAGGAAACTGCAGAGCCATGCAGGCCAGCTGCATCGCCTTGTGGAGCACTTCAAGGTGGCGGCCTGAGAATCAGTTTAGAAATCTTCACTTCACCGCACGGCGCGGCTGTGCTATCTTCCCCCCGAGAAAAAATCGCAAGAGGGGCAGATGACGCAAACATTCATTCACATCGATTCACCGAATTACCTCAGACTGGAAAACCTGCCGACCCCGCCCGACTGGAAGGGTGTGTTCGGCAACGACAATCCGCTCGCGCTGGAGATAGGTTGCGGGGTGGGCGACTTCATGCTGAAGACGGCGCTGGACCAGCCGGAAACCAACTTCATCGCCATCGACTTCTACAACAAGGGGTGCTACAAGACCTGCCGCAGGCTTGACAGGCACGAGGTCAAGAACGTGCGCGTGCTGCGCGACGAGGCGCGGCTCTTCGTGACCGACCGGGTCCGCAAGGGGAGCCTTTCCGCCGTGTACATCAACTGCCCCGATCCGTGGCCCAAGAAGCGGCACCGCAAGCGGCGCCTCGTCAACCGGGCCTTCGTCGAATTCCTGATGGATTACATGGTCCCCGGCGGGGACTTTTTCTTCGCCACCGACTTTGACGACTACGGCCTCGACGTGGCCGAAATGCTTCCCGAGGTCAGCTCGCTGCAAAACCAGTTCGCGCCCGACCTGTACCGGCACGAGTTCGAGGGGTACCACCTGTCGAAGTACATGCGCAAATTCATGGCCGAGGGAAAGAAGATCTATTTCCTTCACTACAAGGTGAAGTAGACGCCGAGGCACGCCAAGGGAAAAAAACGCAAAGAGGGGGACCCGTAACCAGGGTCCCCCTCTTTTTTATACAGGTTGTTGCAAGACAATTAGAACATTGCGTAATCACCCTGTAGGAGCGGCATTCCTGATGGAGCCGCAAAATATTGAATTGCCTGCTAAATACCTAAAATAACTGAATAATAGTGCAGTTTTTCCTTGGTGTACCTTTGATGTTGTAGTAATATAACCGCTGCAAATTCAGCCGGTTAGCGG